>ERZ773062.11-NODE-11-length-244076-cov-13.724335_pt1 | contig 244076 bp, 196 predicted proteins | sample MGYA00580626_ERZ773062 | MGnify/ENA primary metagenome ERZ773062 (study PRJEB29015, sample SAMEA2738003) | human oral metagenome | biome: human oral; feature: human-associated habitat; material: dental | place: China | collected 2058 ... | reverse complement strand
CGCCCCAGCGATCCATACGGGATCGCTGGGGCGAGCGCTTTTAGCGTACCTATATTATATAGGAGATGCTACGGGGGCTATACCTTAGCGGCGGCTGTGCGTGATGAGCTGCATAAATTCCTCACGCGTCTTGGCCTCGCGGAAGGCACCAGTGAAGTCACTGGTCGTGGTGAAGGAATTCTGCTTCTCTACGCCACGCATCTGCATGCACATGTGCTGTGCCTCGATGACGACAATGACTCCGAGGGGATTGAGTGCCTCTTGGATGCAGTCCTTGATCTGCGTCGTCAGACGCTCCTGCACCTGCAGACGACGAGCGAAGACGTCGACGATGCGGGGGAGCTTTGAGAGCCCCGTGATGTAGCCGTTGGGGATATAGCCGATGTGGACCTTACCGAAGAAGGGCAGCATGTGGTGCTCACAGAGCGAGTAGAAGTCGATATCCTTGACGATAACCATCTGACGATACTCCTCACGGAACATCGCCGAGCGGAGGATCTCCTTCGGATCTTTGTGCGCACCAGAGGTGAGGAAGCGCATAGCCTTAGCGACGCGCTCGGGTGTCTTCACCAGACCCTCACGCTCGGGATCTTCGCCCAGCAGGCGGAGGATCTCATGGTAGTGGTGGCGCAGAGCGGCTTCGGTAGCCTCTTCGCTCTCAGAGACGAAGGTCAGGGTCGAGGGATCGGGGAGGCTATTCTTCTGAGGCATGGGGTTCGGTGTAGTTGAGGATGCGGACCTTCTCACGGACTACGTAGGACTCACGGCCCCAAGCAGGCAGAGCGACCATAAGACGAGCGCGAGCCGAGCGAGCCTCTTCCTGTGAGGTGAAGTTACCGACGGTCAGGCGCCAGAAGGGAGCGCGGAAGGTGATGTAGCTACTGAGCGTGGGGGCGACGCGGCGAATAGCTTCGGCACGTGCATAAGCCTCGCTCTTAGCGTTGGGGAGGTTGCTGTTGAAGACCTGGACACGGTAGCCGTAGAGGATGGAGTAGTTGCCATCACGAGCCAGCACCGAGGAGCCACGGGGAGCGGGAGCGCTACCGATGACGCCACGGAGGTCGGGGTCTTGGATGATCGTCACGAAGCCCTCACCGGGATTGATCTGCTCGAGGGCTTCGAGGATGTTGCGTGGTCTTAGCTTCTCAGGTGCAGTCTGCGCCGAGAGAGTCGCGGCGAAGGTGAGGCACGTGACGAGGAGCGCAAGCGTGAGCTGAATGCGTCTGAGCATAGGAGTTTCGCTGAGGGGTTGGGGAGAGAGTGTGAGGAAAGGAGTTAGCCACCCCCTCACTGGGAAGGGGTGGCTAAAGAGGGAGGGAGCGTTAGTTGAACGCTTCGATGATGGGGAGGAACTTCTCTACGCTGAGTGAAGCGCCACCGATGAGACCACCGTCGACGTCGGGCTGAGAGAAGAGCTCCTTAGCGTTGCCAGCATTGCAGCTACCACCATAGAGGATCGTGCAGTCTTCAGCGACCTGAGCACCGTACTTCTTAGCGATGAGGCTGCGGATGTGAGCGTGGATCTCCTGAGCCTGAGCAGAGGAAGCGGTGAGGCCAGTACCGATAGCCCAGACGGGTTCGTAAGCGAGGACGACCTTACCGAAGTCTTCAGCAGAGAGCGAGAATACGGCTTCTTCGAGCTGCTGCTCTACGACTTCGAAGTGCTTGCCAGCTTCACGCTCTTCCTTGACTTCGCCGATGCAGAAGATAGGAGCAAGGCCTTCAGCGAGAGCCAGACGCACCTTGTCCGTGAGGATAGCACCGTCTTCGTGGTAGTAAGCACGACGCTCAGAGTGGCCGAGGATGACGTAGCGTGCACCCGTCGAAGCGACCTGTGCAGCAGAGACTTCACCCGTGTAAGCACCTTCAGCCTTGTCAGCGCAGTTCTCAGCAGCGATAGCTACGGGGCTACCTTCAGCTTCCTTTGCGATAGATGCGAGGTGGATGAAGGGGGCACCGATGATGACGTCACAGTGGAGGGACTTGCCAGCGAGGGCAGCCTTGAGTTCGCCGATGAAGGAGATCCCTTCGCTGAGGGTCTTGTTCATCTTCCAGTTACCGGCGACGATATTCTTTCTCATTGTTACTTTGATAAAGAGGATTATTTGGTTAAATGTAAACGCTTCTTGATATGCAGATGGACGGTGAGGTGGAGCTTTCTCGCCCAAAAACGGAGGAAGGCTAAGAGCAGCAGTGCAGCCCACGCCCAGAGGAGGTAGGTACGCGTCGCAGAGGGGCCGTGAGGCTGCATCTGAGGCAGACTACGGAGGTAAGTGCTGACGCCCTCGACGGAGGGGAAGTCAGCGTAGGCGCGCTTATCGATGATCTTACCGTCACGCAGGACGACGAGCCCTGGCTGTGAGCGGATGATGGTACGTATCGGAGTGGCATCGAGCTGGAGCATCGGATAGGAGGCTCCTGTAAGATAACGCCACTGAGCTATTTCTTCGCTCGTCGAGGCGGTGACTCCATAGAAGGGATAGCCTAAGCGGCTGGCCTCTTCGTGGAGTTCGCTGATCTCGTCAAGCACGGCTTGGCTCGCCGTACGCCATGAGGGAGAGAGGAGGAGAAGGGTAATCCCCTCGGAGTCGAGGAGCTCAGAGACGGCAGGCTCACCCAGACTATCGACGGGATTGAAGTCGTAGCGAGGCTTATAGTTCGCCAAGTCTGCTGCCTGACGTGCCTCGACGAAGGTCCACGTGCTATCGGGGAGGGCCGAGGCTTCGAAAGCCTTCGTCTTGCCGTCCTTCGAGTAGATGTACTTCGTAGCGCCGAGGAGTACACGCTGTAGGGAGGCTTCTTCCTTTGCGATGGCCTCGCGGAGGTTCGTCCCTACGGCATAGGGGCGGAAGTCAATGTAAGGCAGATGACGGTAATTCTCCGCCATGAAGTAGATGATCCCGACGACGGAGAGCACAGCAGGCACCCAGCGCTCACGGCGCGAATAGAGGTGGCGCAGCGCTCGGGCATCGCGCAGGACGAGGATGGAGAGCGGGAGGAGAACGACGTTCTTGAGGAAGCTCTCCAGGTGGGTCAGCTGGATCGCATCACCAAAGCAACCACAGTCGGAGATGGGGTTAGCGATGAGCGTGTAGAGCGTCACGGCCGTCATCATCAGCATGAAGAGTACGGAGAGACGAGCGCAGAACTTGCGATACACCCCCATAAGCAGGAAAGCCCCGAGCAGGAACTCGGAGCCACACAGCACGAAGGACAGCGCCAGCGTGATCGTCTCGGCACCCGCTGAAGCAGGGCTGAGAATCGGGGTGAGATACTGCGAGATCTTCAGCGCGGTACCCACGGGATCGACGGCCTTCAGAAGGCCAGAGCCCACGAAGACGAGCCCCACGATGACGCGGGCTACTTCGGCGAGGGTATGACGCAGATTGATCACGCTGCGGGGAGGGTAAGCTTGATGAGGCAGAAGATGGCGTAGTTCACCATATCCATATAGTTAGCTTCGACGCCCTCCGAGACGAAGGTCTCGCCCTGCAGATCCTCGATCTGCTTGGTGCGATGGATCTTCGAGAGGATGAGGTCGGTCATAGAGGTCACCCGCATATTACGCCACACCTCACCGTAGTCGTGGTTCTTGGCGAGCATAAGCTGTAGGGTCTTCTCCGCACAGCGATCATAGGCCTCGAGAGCCTCCTCCACACTCATATCGGGGCTGGAGACAGCTCCACGCTCGAGCTGGATCATGCCGATGAGCCCGTAGTTGACGATGCCGATGAACTCAGGCTCGATGCCCTCGTCGACGGCAGCATGCCCACGCATCTGGATACCACGGATGCGCTCAGCCTTGATATAGATCTGATCTGTGAGGGACTCTGGGCGTAGGATACGCCACGCCGCACCGTAGTCGTGGAGCTTCTTCGCGAAGAGCTCCCGACAGGTACGGAGGATGGTACGGCACTCCTGCTCGGTGCTATTGATACGGGCTTCCATAGAGCTACAAAGTTAGTCTACTTTGCCTTATCCACGATTTCGTCGAGCAGAGCGAAGTCGAGGACCTCGGTGATCTCGTCCACATAGTGGAAGTTCAGACCCTCGAGATAATGCTCATTGATCTCAAGGATATCCTTCTCGTTCTCACGGCAGAGGATGATATCCGTGATACCTGAGCGCTTAGCGGCAAGGATCTTCTCCTTGATACCACCGACGGGCAGGACCTTACCACGCAGGGTGATCTCCCCTGTCATCGCCATGTGGGCACGCACACGGCGGCGGGTCATAGCGGAGACGAGTGAGGTGACCATTGTGATACCTGCGCTGGGGCCATCCTTGGGGATAGCGCCCTCGGGTACGTGGATGTGGATCTCTTGATCCTTGAGTGTCTCGAGGTCGATACCGAGCTGGGTAGCGTGAGCACGGATGTAGCTGAGAGCAAGGGTGGCAGACTCCTTCATCACATCACCGAGGCTACCGGTGAGGATGAGCTTACCTGACTGCCCTGGCTGGAGGCTACTCTCGACGAAGAGGATCTCCCCACCGACGCTGGTCCAAGCCAGACCGACGACGACACCTGCGTGCTCGTTGCCCTGATACTTGTCGCGCGAATAGACGGTCTTGCCGAGGTACTCACGGATGAGCTCGGGGGTGATGGACTCGGGGAGCTGCTCCTCGGCAGCGGTAGCCCAAGCGAGCTTACGCATGACAGCAGCGATCTGCTTCGTCAGGGAGCGCACACCACTCTCACGGGTGTACTCCTCGATGATGAGGTCGAGCGCACCGGGAGCGAAGTGGATATCCTCCACCTTGAGCCCGTGCTCCTTGGCTTCCTTGGGTACGAGGTGCTGCTCAGCGATCTTCAGCTTCTCCTCTGCGATGTAGCCCGTGACTTCGATGAGCTCCATACGGTCACGCAGGGCGGAGGGGATGGTAGAGATATTATTCGCCGTAGCGATGAAGAGGACCTTCGAGAGGTCGTAGTCGATATCGAGATAGTTATCGTGGAAGGCGGTATTCTGCTCGGGGTCGAGGACTTCCAAGAGAGCCGATGCGGGATCGCCCTTGTGGTCGTCAGCGAGCTTATCGATCTCGTCGAGGACGAAGACGGGGTTCGACGTGCCAGCCTTCTGCAGGCTCTGGATGATACGGCCGCTCATTGCGCCGATATAGGTACGGCGGTGACCACGGATCTCAGCCTCGTCATGCACCCCACCGAGGGAGATACGCACATACTTACGGCCAAGGCTCTCTGCGATGCTACGCCCGAGGGAGGTCTTACCTACCCCTGGAGGCCCATAGAGGCAGAGGATGGGGGACTTCATATCGCCCTTGAGCTTCAGTACCGCCAGGTGCTCGAGGATACGCTCCTTGACGCGGTCGAGGCCATAGTGCTCACGGTCAAGGATCTCCTTCGCCCCCTTGAGGTCGAAGTTATCCTGACTGAAGACACCCCAAGGCAGCTCGAGGATCGTGCGTAGATACTGCATCTGGATCGAGAAGTCGGGGCTCTGCGGATTGAGTCGCTCAGCCTTGCGAAGCTCCTTCTCATAGATCTCAGCGACGGCCTCGCTCCAGAGCTTTTCCTTGCCCTTCTTGCGAAGCTCTTCGATCTCGTCATCGGCGCTGGGGCCAGTGCCGAGCTCCTCCTGGATAGTACGCATCTGCTGCTGGAGGAAGTACTCACGCTGCTGCTGATCCATCTCACGGCGCGTGCGATTGAGGATCTCCTCACGCAGCGAGGACTCAGAGATCTGGTCATGCAGACGACCGAGCACATAGACAGCGCGGTCGTAGATACTATCCATCTCGAGGAGCTTCTGACGGTCCTCCATGCTGAGCTGAAGGAGTGAGCCTGCCAGATGAACGATATAGGCACGATTCTTCAGCCCACGGATCATGTCGCGGAAGCCATTGGGTGCATTCGGCGCCAGACGATCCAAGAGCCCTAAGAGGCGCTCATGAATGAGCTCCACCGTCACCTTGTACTCCTCTTCCTTATCTGCTGCGGGGAGGCTATCCTCGAGCAGGTGGACACGCCCCATGAGATAGGGATCGTCCATGGTCAGATGCTGGAGACTGAAGCGCTGACGACCACGAAGGATGGCAGAGAGCTCACCCGTGGGCAGCTCGACGATCTGGGAGACCTCGACGATAGTACCTACCGTGAAGAGGTCGCTGAGCTGGGGATCCTCGACATTGGCGTCACGCTGGGTGACGACACCGAAGCAGCGCTCACGTATCTCTGACTGTCGGATGACCTGCATCGACTTCCTACGGCCCACGAGGATGGGCACCACCGTACCAGGTAAGATGGACATATTGCGCAGGGCAATGAGGGGGAACTCCTTGGCCTGCTCCTCAGGCTTAAGTGCGAAGGTCTCATCCTCCTCGTAGGTAACCAATATGGGCAGGGACAGTGCTTGCAGTTCTTCGGGTGACATTTCGTCAGATTTATTTTGTTTGCTCATTCTATGTGTAGAGGTGTGGAGGCGGTCGTCGGGGCATATTCCCCTACCGCCTATATCTAAATTACAGCTACTACTCGGCCCGTAGCTCTGCGGTGTGTAGCCCGATAGCAGCCACCCCACTGAGGGGGATGGTATCCAGCGGACGCACCTCCAGAGAGAAGAGGCCTGTGTAGGGAGCTTGCAAAGGCCGTGCCAAAGGCAGGACAAACTCGTGGTACAGCGCCCCTGGGCGCTTCCAATCTCCAGCCGTCGCAGCGAAGTCTACCTGCAGCGTGTCGCGCCGCAGGATCGTCTCATCCTGTCGGAGCCTTACCTCCATACGCGCTCGAGGGCGGTCGAGACGGCTATCCATACGCAGGACGATCTCACCAGTGAAGGTCGTCGTGCGATCGGGGAAGAGGAGGTCAAAGCTATAGGTCGTGCGGGGCTTCCACACACCACCAGCGGGCTGCTCGAAGGCATAGTAATCCCTCGCTCCACCCGTCTCCTGCTGACACCCCATGAGGGGAAGAAGGAGGGAGAGGCCGAGGAGTGCACTCCGTAGTGGACGCCCTCTATAATAATGTAGTGAAGGGGTACGCATCTATCCCTTGTCTTCGCCTGAGGTCTCGGGACGTGGACGGCGGATACGCTGCTGCCCACCCTCACCTGTGGACTCCGTACGAGGAGTGCGAGGGCTACGGAACTGCCGTACCTGTGGACGCTCTCCACCATTACCATTATTGCTCTTACCCGCCTCATCACTGGGGCGAGCCGAGCGCTCACGGCGAGCGCCTTGGTCACCGCCACGACGGCTACCACGAGAGTCGCCACCACGGCGACCACCACGGCGCTCTCTGTCGAAGCGCGTCAGGCTGTTGTCGGCAAGGATATCGCTGGAGCGCGAGGAATGACGCTCTTCGCCCGCATCGGCCTCGAGGTGCTCGGGGCGCTCGCCACGGCGGTTGAGGCTGATGACCTCAAAGGCACGCTCGGCGGAGATCGTCACCAGACGTACCGGCGCATTGCGCACCGTGCTATAGGTGACCTGACGCTGGAAGTGGTCGGTCTTGAAGTGATAGTAGCTGTCGGAGCTGGTCTCGAGGACGACTTCACGGTCGGGCAGGCTGCGCTGAGCTTCGGCATAGGCATTGACCTCGAAGTTCATACAGCACTTGATCTTCCCACACTGCCCCGTGAGCTTCTGCGGATTCATCGTGATATCCTGCACACGGGCAGCCCCCGTACTCACCGAGGAGAAGGTCGTCATCCACGAGGAGCAGCAGAGCTGGCGGCCACAGGGGCCGATCCCCCCGATACGACCCGCCTCTTGGCGAGCACCGATCTGCTTCATCTCGATGCGCACGTGGAAGGTATCTGCGAGCACACGGATGAGCTGGCGGAAGTCCACACGTCCGTCAGCGATGTAGTAGAAGATCGCCTTGTTGCCATCGCCCTGATATTCGACGTCCCCGATCTTCATGTCGAGGCCCAGCGAAGAGGCGATCTGTCGAGCCTGGATCATCGTCGGCTCTTCACGGCGCTTGGCTTCCTCCCAGCGCTCGAGGTCACCCGGGCGGGCGACGCGGTAGACGTGGAGGAACTCGCCCTTGTCGGGGCGGTAGCGATGGTTCCTCATCGCCAGCTCGGCGAGCTTACCCGTGAGGGTCACCTCGCCGATGTCGTGGCCCGTCGTCGATTCGACAGCGACGATATCGCCTTTATAGAGGTCGATTCGCTCCGTATTGAGATAGTAGCCCTTACGGGTATTCTTGAATTGCACTTCGACCAAGTCGGAGCTCTGCAGTGACTCGGGGATATCGTTCAGCCAGTCATAGGAGCTCATCTGGTTCCTGTCACAGCCTTCACAGCCTCCGGGGGTCATCGCACAGCAGCCGAGATTGGCCGTTGTGGTCTTATAGTCCATTAGTTATCGTTTCGCTTACGGGGGAGCAAGTCCACGCTTTGGCATCTGCTCTCCCTATATATATATATATAATGTATCGGAGACACACCGAGGGCAAAGGATTCGCCAGCGGAGGACTCCTACCGAAAGGGTGGTGCTCTATGGGAGGGGATAGCGACTCTGTAGCTGCTCAATAGAGCCTGTAGAAGGGGGCTTCTCTATTACCGAAGCCCAAGCTAACCACCTCCACGGATGTATAAGCACCCAAACAAAGGTACTCAAATTCTGCCCTTCGTACCCTTTCCCACCCTGCACACGCCTCCCATATCGAGGCATAAGCGACTGATCGTCAATATAGCTCCCCGATATACCTCTCCGAAGAGATACACAAGCCCTTCGCCTTATCACGAGCATTCCTCTTGTCCAGCGGAGGAAAAAGTGACATTCTCGTGAAGAAAAAAGCGCCTTCCCGTAGTGGTGTTCTTCTATCTATGCACGTAGTCTTAAAGACCAAGCACGTAAATCCAAATATCCACGCACATAGATATTAGAGCCACGTACGTAGTCCAAACTTTTTTGCCACTCGTCCACAACTTTTATCCCTACGCAGAGCAACAACCCAATATAGGTCACTCATCCGACCAGTACTACTACGTATTAGTGACCAGTACTGGTTCGTGCGCTGACCTGTACTACTACGCATCAGTGACCAGTACTGGTTCGCGTGCAGACCAGTACTACTCCGATCGGCGACCAGCACTGGTCACTTTTCACCCCTCGCAGAGGTGCATACACACGCACGCTACACAGGGTGCTCTTTTCTCGGCAGAAAAGCTCCTCCAGCGACTTCCCATATATACGATACCAGCATCAGAATGCGTTTTATCCGAGGCTGAATAATTGAAGAATATTTGCACATTCGTTAAATATATCTAACTTTACAGCCCGACTGCGGCCTGTTGCCGGGGTCCATAACATAGAAAGAAACGAATATGAAGAAGCTATTTTTCGCCGCCTTCGCTCTCGTTGCAGGCGTGCTCTCTGCTCAGGCTCAGACGGCCATCAATCCTCGTATCGAAGTAGGTGCTAACTTCGCTCGCGGTATCAGCAAGGTAGGTAGCGTCACCGCTGACTCTAAGGTCCGCACGGGCTTCCGCGCCAGCGTTGCTGCAGAAATCGAACTCGCTGCTGGCGTATACCTCGCTCCTGGGGTGACGTTCCGTCAGGAAGGCTACAAGTTCGGCAATGGTAACGGCTACGGCCTCAACTACATCAGCGTACCCGTTGACCTCGGTATCCGCGTAGGTCTCGGCGACAACCTCGCTGTATCTGTAGAAGCTGGTCCTTCGTTCGCCTACGGTCTCTCTACCACGGGTAACGTCGATGCCTTCAAGGCTGGTGCTTACAAGCGCTTCGACATGGGTCTGAACGCTTCTGCTGCTATCGAATACAGCAAGGTTTACCTCCGTCTCGGTACCGATATCGGTCTGGTCAACGGACTCAAGAACCCCGTTACTAACACCAGCTACAAGAACTCTTCGTTCTTCGCTGGCGTAGGTTACCGCTTCTAAGAGCGAGCCATCCGCTAAAGGCTCCGGTCGCAAAGACCTGGCCTAAATACACCTATCCCCACGTCAGTCGGCTGGCGTGGGGATAGGCTTTTTTTGTACCTTTGTATATACGCGATATGAAGCACATGTATCTTTAATCCTACGGCCCACTATACTCTGTCGCTATAGTGCCGTAATTCACCACACAAATAGACACGAATATGAAGAAGCTATTTTTCGCCGCCTTCGCTCTCGTTGCAGGCGTCCTCTCCGCTCAAGCTCAGACTGAAATCCACCCCCGTATCGAAGTAGGCGCTAACTTCGCAAGTGGCGTCCATAAGGTAGTAGGTGCCACCCCCGAATCTAAGGTCCGCTTGGGCTTCCGCGCCAGCCTTGCTACCGAAGTCGGGCTCGCCTCTGGCGTCTACCTCGCCCCTGGGGTGACGTTCCGCCAGGAAGGCTTCAAGTACGTCTCCGAAGATGGCTATGGTCTCAACTACATCAGCGTACCCGTTGATCTCGGTATCCGCGTACCTTTCAGCGAGAACTTCGCTGTATCTGTCGAAGCTGGCCCCTACTTCGCCTACGGTCTCTCTACCACGGGTAAGCCCGATGCCTTCAAGGCTGGCATCTACAAGCGCTTCGATATGGGTCTGAACGCCTCTGCCGCTCTTGAATTCAGCAAGGTCTACCTCCGTGTCGGTACCGACATCGGTATGGTCAACGCCCTCAAGAACAACATCGCTAACACCAGCTACAAGAACGCTTCGTTCTTCGCTGGCGTAGGCCTCCGCTTCTAAGAGCAAGCCATCCGCTAAAGGCACCGGTCGCTGAGACCTCGCCTAAATACGCCTATCCCCACGTCAGTCCACTGGCGTGGGGATAGGCTTTTTGTATATCTTTGTCTTTACCTACAAATGAATCATCCTAATATGGAGCATATTATCAGCAAGTTCATCTCCACGGCTGAGATCGGGGAGATGAAGCCTTTTGGCAATGGCCATATCAACGACACCTACGTAGTCTCTGACCGTGAAGGGACACCACGCTGGATCCTGCAGCGTGTGAATCACCTCGTCTTCCCCCGCATCGAAGTCCTGCAGCGCAATGTCGCCATCGTATCTGACACGATGCGCGAGCGCCTCGAAGCCGAAGGTGACCCCGAAGCAGAGCGTAAGTACCTCTACTTCTACCCCAACCTCGAGGAGCCCGAGAAGAACTACTACCACGACGGGGAGAACTACTGGCGTGTCTGCCGCTTCATCCCCGAGAGCATGAGCATGAGCGAGCTCACCCCCAAGGCCGCCCGCTACGCTGGTGCCGCCTTCGGTCAGTTCGAAGAAATCCTCTCCGTCATCCCCGAGGGTCGTCTTGGTGAGACTATTGAGAACTTCCACAGCATGCCCTTCCGCCTGCAGCAGCTCCGCGACGCTGTCGCTCAGGATGCTGCTGGCCGTGTCGCCGAAGTGCAGGACATCCTCGCTGAGATCGACCGACGTGCTGACTCGATGCTCCTGCAGGAGAAGCTCTACGCTGAGGGCAAGCTCCCCAAGCGCACCATCCACTGCGACACGAAGGTCGACAACGTCCTCTTCGATAAGTCGGGTGCTGTACTCTGCGTCGTCGACTGGGATACCGTCATGCCTGGCTTCATCCTCAGCGACGTGGGTGACTTCATCCGCACAGGTGTGAACTTCGCTCCCGAAGATGAAGCAGACCTCTCGAAGATCGGCGTGAACATGGAGATCTACAAGGCCTTCGTCGAGGGCTACCTCTCCACAGCGGGTAAGTTCCTCACCCCCACCGAGCGTAGCCTCATCGCCTACGGTGGTCGCCTGATGACCTACATGCAGACGGTGCGCTTCCTCGTCGACTACCTCAACGGAGACACTTACTTCAAGATCCACTCTCCCAAGCACAACCTCCAGCGCACGCGCGCTCAGCTCCGCTACCTCGAGTGCCTCGAGGAGAAGGCCGCCGAGATGGAGGCCCTGCTGAAGTAAGCCCCCCCTATATATTATTATATATTATAATGTATAGAGCCACCCAGAGCCCCGCACTCCCAGCGAGCTGCAGGGCTCTGGGTGGGGCGTGTCAGGTTGCCTGAAAAGTCGTATCTTTGCCCCACTGATATAGCGGAATAACCAACAACAAATAAGATAAATACGTATGTCACATCACGAGCTCCCAGAGCACGACGCCCTCGACACCATCGATGAGAAGGTACTGAAGGGTGAACTCTTCTTCGAGCGCCACGGCAAGAAGATCATCATCGCAGTAGCGGCTGTCGTCATCGTCGCTCTCGGCATCTTCGCTTACCACCGCTTCGTCCAAGTCCCTAAGTCCGAGAAGGCTACCGCACAGATGTTCGTAGCAGAAGATAGCTTCATCGCTGGGCAGGACAGCCTCGCCCTCAAGGGGCAGGGTGCTGGTGCGCCAGGCTTCGAAGCCATCGCCAAGAACTTCTCCGGTACGGATGCAGCGAACCTCGCTCACGCCTATAGCGGTATCTGCCTCTATGACCAGGGTAAGTATCAGGAAGCACTGGCTGAGCTGAAGAAGTTCTCTGCTGATGAGACCGTCGTCGCTCCCTCGGTACAGCGCATGATCGGTGACTGCCTCGTACAGCTCGGCAAGCTCGAAGAAGCTGTCAAGAGCTACGAAGCCGCTGCTAAGGCTGCTTCCAGCGAAGCGATCTCCCCCAGCTGCCTCATCAAGGCTGGTCACGTCTACGAGAAGCTCGGCAAGTATGACAAGGCTATCGCCCTCTACAACGAGGTCAAGACGAAGTACTACACCGCCCCCGAAGCTGAGACGGTAGAGGCTGACCTCCTGCGCGCTCAGGCTCAGGGCAAGTAGTCCGCTCGCACATAGACCATGTCTACCATAGACCATATCCAATCCCTCCACCACAGCCCCGTCCCCTCTGGGGAAGGGCTACACATCGGCATCGCTGTAGCGGAGTGGAACAACAATATCACGGAACCCCTGCTCGAGGGCGCTCTCGAAATGCTCCGCAAGCAAGAGGTGAAGAAGATCACGGTCTTCCGTGTACCAGGGGCCTTCGAGCTCGTCAATGCTTCGGCACGCCTTCTGGCTAATCCTGGTATAGACGCTGTCATAGCTATCGGCTGTGTCGTCCGTGGAGATACCCCTCACTTCGACTACATCTGCCAGGGCGTGACCTTCGGCATATCTCAGCTGAACATGACCATCGCACATGGCTTCCGCACGACTCCTGCACCCGTCATCTTCGGCGTCCTGACGACCGAAACGATGGAGCAGGCTGAGGAGCGTGCAGGCGGTCGACTGGGCAACAAGGGAGCCGAGGCTGCAGAGACCGCACTGAAGATGTGCCGTCCCATTTGCACAGTTCAGAAATAGTTTGTACCTTTGCACTGCAAAGAACAGGTAAGGGCAGTTACCAGAGTGGCCAAATGGGGCTGACTGTAACTCAGCTGGCTTACGCCTTCGGTGGTTCGAATCCATCACTGCCCACTCCTTTCCGTCATCAGAAATGCGGAAGTAGCTCAGTTGATAGAGCATTAGCCTTCCAAGCTAAGGGTCGCGGGTTTGAGCCCCGTCTTCCGCTCTACGCTGACTAAGCAAGCTATAAGATGCGTGTCTCTCTGAGATGCGCATCTTGCTTTTTATATCACCTCGAGCACATGCTCCCACGCCCCGTGCTTGTTTATGTGGGAGGAATTTAGTTACTTTGCAAGCGCAAACCACACAGGGTTCCTTGGCCGAGTGGTTAGGCACCGGTCTGCAAAACCGTTTACGGCGGTTCGATTCCGCCAGGAACCTCAGAAGTAGAGCTCCGCTATCCGACAGGATGGCGGAGCTCTCTGCTTTTATCAGTCCAGCTATCCCGCCCTACCATCACTTCGGCATCTAAGCCACGAGGCACATCGCCTAACATATGGTGGTTATTGGCTATCTTTATGATAGTCGATATCCGATGAGGGAGGGTAGTAGCCACTTCCCTTATAGGCACCCACGATTAGACTCTCGGCGGCTACCACGAGAGACATTTCGATACATGAAGCATATCTCCCCCTTTATCTTACTGGACCTCAAGATGAAGCCCAGAAGTCTCTTCGAAGAATACACTATGGAAGGCAGTCAAATAACTTCGGAAGAGAGAGAGCTTGCCTTCGCCCGTATGGTCTGGGCTGGCTACCACCTCAAAGAAGAAGCCCTCCGCTACTTGGCTGAGAAAGGTGCATCACGAGACGAGCCTCGCTGGTTCGAAGTCCGCGGCACTCTTGCCTCTATAAACGAAGACCTGATACAGCGCATCACTGAGCGGGTGCGCATAAACAAGGAAGACCCAGACATAGCCGAGCTATTGGACTTCACCCGCTCCAACTACAAGCCCAAAGTCTTGCGCTCCTTTTCACTGGAGGAGCACGCGGACCTTCTCGAAGAGATATTCCGAAGAAGCTTCTCGATGCGAGAGCTCGTCCGAGAGTATATCAAAGATCGACCACCTTACCACCCACTACTTGATCCCTCCATTGACCTAAGCGATAGTGAGCGCTGCCTCAAGCGCATCGAGATGATGGAGCAGTGGGATAAGACGCTGGAGATCAACACGGCATTTGTGTGGTGGACTTACCGAGGTCTCTATGCCTCTTGGTTTCTCATGCACTGGGAAAAACTCCAAGATCAAAAGGCCTTCCCTCTACCCAATTATGTCGCGGAGCACACAAACCCAGCGATGTGGAGCCTCCCACCATGCCACCCTATCGAGCTTGCACTGGCCAAGAAGTATTTCCCCATCGAGGAGCAGGAGTATCTCAATGCCAACGATGACCTCCAGCGAGAGCGCCTCCTATCCTTAGCGACCAGACAAGCGGAGATCCTTTGGCTACAAGCCCCTGCATTCGATGATCCCGTCTATGTATGGCGCACGAGCTATGAGGGCAAGCCCGCTCAGCACACCTCGCGCCTATACAAAGAGGGAGTAGTATCCATCTGCATCCAAGACTACGCCCAGACAGGCTGTGACAAGGGACACCAAGAGTACTTCGACGCGCTCGCCGCAGGGGAGAAAAGCCCACGTCCCAAGGGCGCTGCGTACATCCAGGACTTTATGAAGCTGGCGAGCAAAGCCAAGGAGCAAGACCTCCTCGTCGTAGCAAGATACAAGGGGGAGAACGCCGTACGCATTGGCCTTATCAAGCAGGGGACAGAGTATTATATAGAGCAGCACGCAGGCTACCGCCTCTACTGCTTCAAGCTTAAGAGTGCCTACGGCACACCCTACTGGGGGGGTCTTTGGGACGACCTTGACCCCAAAGATTATCCGCTCCTGCAGAGCACCATCAAGACGATGAGGACCATCACTCAGGTGGTCAATCAGCGAAAGAAAGAGGCGGTCTACAGAGCCTACTATGGCGTCATCTACCCACAGCACTACAGTCTCCTCTCCGATGAGGCTACCGAGGAGCTATGCAAGATGTGGCTTACCTCTGACCTTGCAGATGCCTATGGACTATCCGTCACACATATAGATCCTAAGGGCTCTACTCCCCACGTAGATATCAGTGGGAGATCCTGGGGAATGACCACCCTTGCCCAAGTAACTCCCAGTAGCGACCCAGACAAAATCAAGAAGAAAGAGAATAGACTCCCAAGCATAGATGACCCTTACACCCAGTACGTCGTCTTCGCCGACTATATGCCTGACATACACCGACGCCCTTGGGGGAAGGATCGACACCGCATCGGACTTGAGGAGGTTTGGAACGGCCTCTATGACATACCTAAATACAGAGAGCAGATAGCAGAGCTCTGCTCTCTAAGATATCAACCCGAGAAATAACATCTAAGGACTACCACATGAGACCGTTGCGTAAGGCCATCTCTTCACAGCTTGCACTCTCCTCCTTCGAACTTCTCAGCCTAAAGACTCCGATTTTCGAGGGAAGGAGGTACGAGTAATGAAGAGGTAGGCTTGCGCAGTATTCTCATATATAGGTGTATGGATGCATCGGTAGAGCTATATAGGATGGCGAAGAAAGCTATATAGCTTTGGACTGATTCCTATATAGCTTTACTTGGATTCCTATATAGCTTTGTGATGTGACCTATATTAGGTTGTTGCTCTGCGTAGGGATAAAAGTTGTGGACGAGTGGCAGATAAGTTTGGACTACGCACGTGGCTCTAATATCTACGTACGTGGATATTTGGATTTACGTGCTTGGTCTTTAAGACTACGTGCATAGATAGAAGAATAGCACTACGTGAAGGCGCTTTTTCCTTCGCAAGAAGAACACTTTTCCTCCGCTGTATAAGAGGAATACTCACGATAAGGCGAAGGGCTTGCGTGTCGCTTCGGAGAGGTATATCGGGAAGCTGGTCGTGCGATACCTTAGCACTCTAAATAGAGCACAGGACTCGCGGCAACAGTATCCACATAGGATGCGTAGGCGTGAGGGGGAAATAGCTTCCCGTCCCTCACGCCTACGCTATTTCTATCCGACAGGATGGCAGAGCTCTCTGCTTTTAGCCGCAGGGCATACGGGCGGCTGGGTCGGGGCTTTTTGCTTATCTTTGACTTTTGAGATCGCGCCCACTCTGGGCGTATCTTCTCTCCATGTACATTATTATATAGAAATACAGATACTCATCTCACATGAAGCGACTATTCGCATGTACCCTTGCGCTATGTGCCGCCCTCAGCCTCCAGCTACAGGCCCAGCGCTCTGAGCTCCGCCTCGAGAAGGGGTGGCGCTTCACCCGCCAGGACCAAGCTTCCTTCTCCACCCCCGACTACAATGATAGCAAGTGGAGCCGTGTCACCGTCCCCCACGACTGGGCGATCTACGGGCCCTTTAGCTTTGAGAACGACAAGCAGCACCTGGCTATCGCACAGGATGGTCAGAAGGAAGCTATGGAGCATGCTGGTCGTACCGGTGGCCTTCCCTTCGTAGGGGCTGGATGGTACCGCCGCAGCTTGGACATCCCCCAAGATCTCGGTGACCGCCGTGTCTTCCTCCGCTTCGATGGCGCGATGAGCCACGCCCGCGTCTACGTCAACGGCAAGGAGGTCGGCTACTGGCCCTATGGCTACAACACGTTCGCCTTCGACGTCACCCCATACGTTCGCCCCGGCGCAAGCAATACGCTTGCGGTCCGCCTTGAGAACAAGCACGAGAGCAGCCGCTGGTACCCTGGCGCAGGGCTCTATCGCAACGTGCACCTCACCATCACCTCCCCCACCTACATCCCTCTCTGGGGCACGCGCATCCAGACGCCTTCGGTCAGCGCTGACCAAGCCTACGTATCCGTAGAGACGAAGGTCGCTGGCCTTAGCCACCTCGCGGGTCGCCCGCTGCGCATCGAGACGAAGATCCTCTCTCCCGAGGGTAAGGTCGTCGCTGAGCGCTCGGAGAGCTTCTCCAGCAAGGGAGCAGACAGCATCTATCGCACGGGCTTCGACATCTCCGCTCCCAAGCTCTGGGACATCAACCAGCCCCACCTCTATAAGTACGCCGTCACGCTCTCCGACGGCTCGCGAGTCATCGACCGCGACACCACGACCTTCGGTATCCGCTCCATTGAGCTGAAGGCGGGCGAAGGCTTCTTCCTCAACGGCCGTAAGCTGAAGTTCCAAGGCGCTTGCCTCCACCACGACCTCGGCCCTCTCGGTGCCGCTGTCAACGAGGCTGCTATGCGCCGTCAGATCCGCCAGATGCAGGACATGGGCGTCAATGCCATCCGCACCTCGCACAATATGCCCGCACCTGAGTTCGTCCGTCTCTGCGACGAGATGGGTATGCCGCTGATGGCCGAGAGCTTCGACTCATGGGCCCAACCCAAGGTGCCCAACGGCTACAACCTGGACTTCAACGAGTGGCATGAGCGTGACCTCACGAACCTCATCCACCAGTTCCGCAACAGCCCCTCGGTCATCATGTGGAGCATCGGGAACGAAGTCCCCGAGCAGCCCAGCTTCGAAGGCGCTAAGCTCGCCTACCGTCTGCAGGAGATCTGCCATCGCGAAGACCCCACGCGCCCCGTCACCAACGGCATGGACAATCCCCTCGGCGTGCTGAAGAGCGGGATGGCTGGCACCCTCGATATCCCAGGCTTCAACTACCGTCCCTTCCTCTACGACACCGCACACAAGGTCCTGCCACAGGGCTTCCTCCTCGGCTCCGAGACCTGCTCCACGGTGAGCTCGCGCGGTGTGTATAAGTTCCCCGTCGTACGCAAGAGCATGGCGAAGTACCCCGACCATCAGTCCTCGGGCTACGACGTCGAGCACTGCGGCTGGAGCAACCTCCCCGAGGATGACTTCATCCGTCAGGATGACCTCAGCTGGAGCATGGGCGAATTCATCTGGACGGGTATCGATTACCTCGGTGAGCCTACCCCCTACTACAGCGAATGGCCCAGCCACTCCTCGCTCTTCGGTGCTATCGACCTGGCAGGTATCCCCAAGGATCGCTTCTATCTCTACCGCAGCCACTGGAACAAGGACGCTGAGACGCTTCACATCCTCCCCCACTGGACGTGGCCTGGGCGCGAAGGACAGGTAACCCCCATCTTCGTGTACACCAACCACCCCGAGGCTGAGCTCTTCATCAACGGCAAGAGCCAGGGTCGCCAGAAGAAGGATACGAGCATCACCATCGACGCTACGGAGAACAAGGAGAGCCAGGAGGCCTTCACCCGTCAGAAGCGCTACCGCCTGATGTGGATGGACACGAAGTACGAGCCAGGTGAAGTCAAGGTCGTTGCCTACGATAAATCAGGTAAGGCTGTCGCCGAGCAGGTCGTCCGCACCGCTGGTCGCCCCCATCACCTCGAGCTCATCGCTGACCGCACGAGCATCACCGCCGACGGCAAGGATATCGCCTTCGTCACGGTACGTGTCGTAGACAAGGACGGCAACCTCATCCCCGATGACGCACGCCTCCTGCAGTTCAAGGTCACGGGCGCAGGCTCCTTCCGTGCTGCGGCGTCGGGCAATCCCGCCTCACTCGATGCCTTCCACCTGCCCCAGCACCACGCCTTCAGTGGTCAGCTCGTAGCCCTCGTACAGAGCGGCGAGAAGGCTGGCGAAGCTATCCTCTCCGTCTCAGCTAAGGGCCTGCCCACAGCTAAGATCCGCATCCAAGTCACGAAGTAGCCACCCGTCGTGTCGCTACAGCTCGACTTCATACACCATATCCTCTCGCTGCAGGAGACCTATCGGGGCACATCCCCCGATAGGATCCTCCTCGGCAAAGGATCACTCTCTCGCGAGGAGCGCACCGCGCTTGCCCTGCAGCTGACGGCAGAGTCAGCCCTCCGAAGGAAGCTCCCCAGCTGGCACACGGCTGGGGTTTTCCTTCCCTCATCCCTGACGCTGGAGCAGTGCTCGAGCGAAGAAGCCGCCCGCTATAAGACGCGCTTCGCCACGCCTACCGACCGCCTCATCGACCTTACGGGGGGCTTCGGCGTGGACTTCTGGGCACTCACGAGCGTCACGGGGCAAGGGGTCTACGTCGAGCGACAGGCAGACCTCGTCGCAGCAGCACGAGCGAACCTCCCTCGCCTACTTCCCGAGGCGAAGCTCCAACTCATCCACGGTGAGTCGATCCCTCAGCTACGGGAGCTCATCACCACGCACCAGCCCACCCTCATCTACCTCGATCCCGCCCGCAGAGAGGGCGAGGACACGACGCGTAGAGTCTACGCCATCGAGGACTGTGAGCCCAGCCTCCACACGCTCCTCCCCGAGCTTCACGCCCTCTATCGTGAGCTCTCCCTACCCTTCCCCCGCCTTCTCGTCAAGCTCTCCCCGATGCTCGATGTGGTGCATACACTCCGCTCGGTCGCTGGCGTGCGGGAGCTACACGTCGTCTCCGTACGAGGTGAAGCCAAGGAGCTTCTCCTCCTCATCGACCTCGCTGAGGCTACGGGCGAAGCGAAGCCCGAGGCGGTGACCTTCGTCGCTCAAGACCTCCATCCCACACAGCCTACACCAGCTTTCATCCTCCCCGAAGCTCTACACTACGAGGAGAGCGCCCAGCTACGCTATGCCGTGAGCCCCCGCGCCTACCTCTTCGAGCCTCACGCGGCCCTGATGAAGACGGGGCTCTACCGCAGTATCGGCGCCGTCTATGGCCTCGAAGCCCTGCACCCCAATAGCCACCTCTATACGGCAGAAGGGCTCCCCGAAGCGCCCTTCCCTGGGCGCACCTTCGCGGTCGAGGCGGTCTATCCCTTCGCCTCGTCCCAGCTCAAGGCACTCGGTCGGGAAATCGGAGCCGCGCAGATCACCTGCCGTAACTTCCCCCTGCGCCCCGAAGCCCTGCGCGCTAAGCTCCGCATCAAGGACAGCGCCGAGCTGACGCTCTTCGGCACGACAGCCTCCGACGGCTCGCACGTACTCATCCGCTGCCGCCGCGTCTAGGGCGCTACGACAGCAAGTAAAATGGCCTCACGCCCCACGACTACTCCGAGGAGAGTCGTGGGGCGTGAGGCCTTTTGCTTAGAGGAAGCGAGAGCCTTAGAGGCGCTCGATATCCTTGAAGTAGTTGTACGTACCGACCTTCAGCTCGATGCAGGCAGCTTCGTCACAGACGATGATGCCCTTGGGGTGGAGCTGCAGAGCGGTGATCGTCCACATCTGGTTCACGCAACCTTCGACAGCCTGCTGCAGGGCACGAGCCTTGCCGTGGCCGTTGACGAGGATCAGCACCTCACGGGCAGCCATGACGGTACCGACCCCGACGGTGAGGGCCGTCTTAGGCACCTTGTTCACGTCGCCATCGAAGAAGCGGCTGTTGGCGATGATGGTGTCGGTGGTGAGGGTCTTCATACGGGTGCGTGAGGAGAGCGAAGAGCCTGGCTCATTGAAGGCGATGTGCCCGTCGGGACCGATACCGCCGAGGAAGAGGTCGATACCACCAGCGGCGAGGATCGCTTCCTCGTAGGCAGCACACTCGGCCTCGAGGTCGGTGGCATTACCGTTGAGGATGTGTACGTTCTCCTTCTTGATGTCGATGTGGCTGAAGAAGTTCTTCCACATGAAGGTGTGGTAGCTCTCGGGATGATCCTGGGGGATACCTACGTACTCATCCATGTTGAAGGTGACGACGTGCTCGAAGGATACACGCCCGGCCTGATGAGCTGCCACCAGGGCACGATACATGCCGAGGGGTGAGGAGCCTGTGGGCAGACCAAGTACGAAGGGCTTAGCAGCCGTAGGAGCGGCAGCATTGATCTTCTGGACTACATAGTCCGCTGCCCACTGGGAGATGCCCACATAGTCGGGCTGGATGATTAGACGCATGCGATCTGTGTTTAGAAATTTGATGGATTGATATGCCAATTGGAATTAGGGGGGACTAAGCCTTGAGGCGCTCGGCCATCTGCACGCCAAGGTCCCAAGCTGCGCCGATGACGGAGGGAAGATCCGCCATCTTCAGCTCGAAGCCCTCACCGACAGCCTCCCACTTCATCTCTTCGGCGAAGGGACGGAGGCGCTTGAGGGCGGCGGGAGCCCACGCATAGGAGCCAAAGGCCGCGTAGATGCGGTCCTTGACGTCGCGGATGCGGATGAGGTTCATGAGGTTCTCTATGGGGGGGAAGAGCTCACCACAGTAGGTGGGGCTACCGATGATGAGACCACGGTAGCGGAAGACATCACGCAGGATGACCGAGGGGTCGCTCTTGGTGACGTTGTGACAGACGATGGACTTCACGCCTGAGGCAGCGAGGCTCTGTGCGAGGATGTCGGCCAGCTGCTCGGTATTGCCGTACATTGAGCCGTAGAGGATGACGACCCCCTCTTCGGTCTCGTTGCTCGAGAGGCGGTCGTAGAGTCCGCGAGCATCGGCAAAGCCCTCACGCGTCCAGATGACACCATGCGAGGGGCATACATACTCGATGTCGAGGCCCTGCTTGTCGATATTGGCCAGCGCCTTCTTGACGAAGGGGCCGTACTTCCCAATGACGCAGGCGTAGTAGCGCACCATCTCATCGAGGTAGGACTGGCGGTCGGTGAGGTGGCTATCGAAGATATGACCACTCAGCGCGCCGAAGGAGCCGAAGGCATCAGCAGAGAAGAGGAGGCGGTTGGACTGCTCGTAGGTGAACATCACCTCGGGCCAGTGTACCATAGGAGCCATCAGGAAGGAGAACTCATGGCTACCGATACGCAGCGCATCGCCACTCTTGACCTCGTGGAGGCCCGTCGTGATGCCATGGAAGCCACTGAGCATATCGAAGGCCTTCTTGTTCCCCACGATCTGCATGTCGGGGTAGCGCTGACGCAGGAGACCGATCGAGCCACCATGGTCAGGCTCCATGTGGTTGATGATCAGATAATCCACGGGGCGGCCCTGCAGGATGAGGTCGAGCTTGTGGAAGAAGACATCCGAGTAGCAGACGTCGACCGTATCGATGAGGGTCGTCTTCTCGTCTACGATGAGATAAGCGTTATAAGCCACGCCCGAGGGGATCGACCAGACGTTCTCGAAGCGCTCTTTCATGCGGTCGTTCACGCCGACGTAGTAGACGGAGTCAGTGATCTGAGGTACTTGGTACATAGTCCGTAGTGTAGTGATAGGGTGTAATAGTATGGATAAGACAAGGAAGGGGCGCTCCCCCGCAGTCGTCAGGACTCGGGGAGCGCCTCTATGTTGTTAGCTTCTCTTTTTGTCAAGGGGCTCAGGACTGAGCGGATGGCGGTAGGCGTAGACGATGAGCGCGATGCCTGCCACGACGAAGGGGATGCTAAGCAGTTGCCCCATATTGATACCATAGCTGGCGACCATATTGACCTCCCAGGCCTCCTGCACGTTCTTGATGCTCTCGACGAAGAAGCGGAAGCCGAAGATGCCCGTCAGGAAGTAGCCGAGGATAAGGCCCGAGTAGCGGCGAGCAGCGTCACGCACCCAGTAGAGATACATGCACAGGGCGAAGACGAGGAGGTAAGCCAGCGCTTCGTAGATCTGTGTCGGGTGGCAGGCGGGGATCACCATACCACGCTCAGCGTAGCAAGCGAACTCCGAGGCACGAGGGAAGATGAAGCCCCAAGGCGCATCGGTCGGGCGGCCGAAGATCTCGCTATTCATCAGGTTCCCCATACGGATAAGTGCCGCAGCCAGCCCCGTGGGGACAGCCAGACGGTCGAGCGTCCAGAGGATGGACTTCTTCGTCACACGGCGCGAGTAGATCCATACGGCGAGGATGATCCCGATGGTCCCCCCGTGGCTCGCCAAGCCACCTTCCCATACCTTGAGGATGTCCCCAGGGTGGGCGAGGTAGTAGGAGGGATTATAGAAGAGCACATGCCCCAGTCGCGCCCCGATGACGGTGCCGAGGACGACATAGATATAGAGGGAGTTCATCCACTCCTCCGGCAGGCGCTCACGCTTCCAGATACGCTCCTCGATCATCGGGCCGAGGATCAGGAGCCCAAGGGCGAAGAGGAGGCCGTACCAGCGGATACCGCGGCCGAAGATATCTATGATGACGGGATCGACGTCCCAAGTGATGGCACTAAGCATAGGCTAAAGGGCTTACAGAGAGAGGGGAAATAAAGGATTAGCAGAGCTTGCCGATCCAGTGCTCGCGCTCACCAGGGAGCAGGTCGATGACAGGGATCTCCTGCATCGTGTAGCAGCCAGGAGCCAGACGGCGCGTAGCACGTGCTACGGCGACGAGGATCTGAGCGGTGAGAGCGGGGTTATTGATCTTCATGTTGAACTCGAGGAGCTGATTCTGCGTGGTGCCCGAGACGCCCTTGCGAGTCATGTGTACGCCGTGCCCCATATCGATGAGCTGGTCGACGTCATCGACGACGGTGACGTGCGTCTCGTCATGGACGAAGTACGCATCCGACTTGATCGCCTGGATGACCTCCTCGGCCTTGTAGCCAGACTCCAGCTCGATGTAGACCATACGGCGGTGGATACCCGTGCCCGTGGGGATCGTCATCGAGAGGGCCTTGCGGACACCTGCGATGGCCTTCACGGCGACGGTGTGGCCCATGCTCATACCTGGGCCGAAGTTGGTATAGGTGATCCCCTTAGGGACGATAGCCTCCATCAGCGTGCGGACGACCGAGTCACTCCCTGGGTCCCAGCCCGAGGCAATGACAGAGACGGCGCCGTGGGCACGGGCGGTCTCGCCGAGGTTCTTACGCAGCTGCAGGATATCGGTGTGGATATCGAAGCTGTCGACCGTGTGGATGCCGAGTGGGAGGATCTGCTGAGCGGTAGCCTCTACCAGACGCGTAGGGGTGCAGAGGATAGCTACATCGACGTCCTCCAGCTCCTCGATGCGGCTGACGACGCGGTAGGGACGGAGTTCGTAGGGGACATTCGAGGGGTCACGACGCACGACACCTGCGATCTCAAAGTCGGGTGCTGCCTCGAGAGCCTCGATGGTGTAGCGACCGATATTCCCGTAGCCGACGACAGCGGCACGTAGCTTCTTCATCTCTGACATATTTCTGTTGTTTTTGAGGTGAGTAAAATGATTAATACATCTATTATAATTACAAAGATACGAAAACCACCCTATGCCACTGGCCCCTCACTCCACGACGACAGACCGCCCTCCCGTAAGGGCGCGACGACAAGGCCATACAGCCCCCTTCTGAGGAGCTATACAAGAGAGTCCTCCAAGGGAGCAGAGGAAAAGGCACGAAGTAGCACGGCCTTTCTCCGGAGCGCCGCGAGAATTTCACCCTAAGCACTACACCTATTCCGCTGTCTACGCACGTGGATTTTAGGGCCAGGCACGTAAATCCTATCATCTCGGCACGTAGTCTTTAAGTCCTCGCACGTAGACGAAAGAATAGGCATGGTGCTTCGCAACTTTCTCTCTACTCCTCCACAACTTTTCCCCACTCGTTTCAAGCCAATTATAGCACCACTTCTCCCCTCACAGCCGTATCAAAGGGAGGGCTTTCTCCGCCACGTCGTAGACTCACCGAAGGGCGAGAATCCGCACCTTCGCCCTATCCCCATCGTTTGCGTGAGAAAAATCTCTACCTTCGCTCTCAGACGATACACTACTTCCCTTTCCTGAAGGCGCCATGAGGTCACCCACCAGAAGGACTATGAGAAGCAAGCACCGCCTGCCGTTAACAAGTCATACGAACACTCCATCCCTACGGCACACACCGAAGGGACTATGCAACCTCAGGTGACCTCATCACCAACCCTAATAGTACTCAATCCTATGAGAATGCTCGTACTCCCTATGGCTAACTTCAAGAGATTAGCTGGAGTGCTCCTCGCTACGTCTGTAGTAGCTACCTCCGCAGCGGCTCAAGAGCCACAGAAGCCTACCCTGACGACCGAGATCGGTCTCTCCACCGTGTGGAACACGGGGATGAATGTCTCTCCCTTCGGCTTAAAGTATCAGTCCGAATACTTTGGCTTACGCCCCGCCCTACATGCACAGCTCCTCCTACAGTACAAGCCAGGGGAGGCCATCGGCTTAGAAGCACAGGGCTTGCAGTGGCGCAGGTCGCTCGCAGACTTATCCGCAGAGACGCGTATCCAGCAGAGCTATGTGGGGCTGGCTTGGGCGAAGGTAAGCCCACTCAATAGGCAGAGCTTCCTCCTGCGAAATAGTCTCAGCGTGGGCGTCACCTACACCCACGGATTAGCACAAGCATGGGGGAGCCGCGCTGAGACCAAGGCGAATGCCTGGGGGATAGGGCTCACCTACCGCCTGACACTGGGCTACCGCCTATCGCAGAGCCATGCTATCGGCTTGCAGGTCGGGCTGAGCACCTATAGCACCTTCGGCTGGCGAGGGACATTTAGCCCCGATGCCTACACAGGGAGCATCCTCGGGAAGAATACGAATGTCGGGGTCTATCCCAGCGTAGGCCTTGTCTTCACCAACCCATTAGGGCGATAGGCATACACCCACACCGATCCGTCCTCCACTCGATCCCGTGAGGGGGTATGCTTGGCCCATCGGCTATAGCATACCCCCTCGCGAGCGGTTTGACCTCTGGTGAGACACAGAGCGCTACCCGCCGCCACTCCCTTGGTTTTCGTATCTTTGTGAACTCATAAACATAGAGATAGATAACGACACATAATCATAATGGCAAAAGAACTCAAGGAACTGACTCCCCGCCGCGTGGATTACTCCCAGTGGTATCAGGATCTCGTCATCAAGGCAGACTTAGCTGAGAGCGCCGCCGTGCGCGGCTGTATGGTCATCAAGCCCTACGGCTATGCTATCTGGGAGCGCATGCAGCGCCAGCTCGATGACATGTTTAAGGAAACAGGTCACTACAACGCATACTTCCCCCTCTTCATCCCGAAGAGCTTCCTCAGTAAGGAAGCCGACCACGTCGAGGGCTTCGCTAAGGAGTGTGCCGTCGTCACCCACTACCGCCTGAAGACCAGCCCCGACGGGGGCGTCGTCGTCGACCCTGAGGCTAAGCTCGAGGAAGAGCTCATCGTGCGCCCTACCTCCGAGACCATTATATGGAATACGTACAAGGGCTGGATCCAGTCCTACCGAGACCTGCCCATCCTCTGCAACCAGTGGGCGAACGTCGTACGCTGGGAGATGCGCACACGCCTCTTCCTGCGCACCGCTGAGTTCCTCTGGCAGGAAGGTCACACCGCCCACGCTACCCGTGAGGAGGCCGAAGAAGAAGCCGTACGCATGGTCAATGTCTATGCCGACTTCGCCCGCGACTTCCTCGCTATCCCCGTGCATGTCGGTGTGAAGAGCGCCAACGAGCGCTTCGCCGGTGCCGTAGAGACCTACACCATCGAGGCCCTGATGCAGGATGGCAAGGCGCTGCAGAGCGGTACGTCACACTTCCTTGGGCAGAACTTCGCCAAGGCCTTCGACGTCACCTTCACCAACAAGGAAGGCCAGCAGGAGCTCGTATGGGCTACCTCGTGGGGCGTCTCAACCCGTCTGATGGGTGCGCTCATCATGAGCCACTCCGATGACAACGGTCTCGTCCTCCCCCCAACGCTCGCCCCTCATCAGGTCGTCATCGTCCCCATCTACAAGACGCTCGAGCAGCGTGACGAGATCGGCCGCCACGTCGAGCCCCTCATCGCCGAGCTGAAGAAGCGCGGCATCCGTGTACGCTACGACGACGCAGACAACAAGAAGCCCGGGTGGAAGTTCTCCGAATACGAGCTCAAGGGCGTACCCGTACGCCTGGCCCTCGGTGGCCGTGACCTTGAGAACGGCACCGTAGAAGTCGCTCGCCGTGACACGCTCACCAAGGAGACCTGCGCCTTCGACGGCATCGCCGATCACATCGCTCAGCTCCTCGACGAGATCCAGCAAAACATCTACCAGAAGGCGCTCGACTATCGCGAGAGCCACACCATCACGGTCGATACCTATGAGGAGTTCAAGGAGAAGATCGAGGAAGGCGGCTTCATCCTCGCCCACTGGGACGGTACTCCCGAGACCGAAGAGAAGATCAAGGCCGAGACGAAGGCTACGATCCGCTGTATCCCCCTCGAGGGCGACAAGACTCCAGGCAAGTGCATGGTCACCGGCAAGCCTTCGGCTCAGCGTGTCCTCTTCGCCCGCGCCTACTAACCCAGCATCACAGACTACCCTATGGCCAGCATACGTGACGGAGAGAACGAACTCTCCCTCCTCGGATCGAAGACTACCCAGTACAGTCAGGACTACGCTCCTGAGGTACTGGAGGCCTTCACCAACAAGCATCAGGGCAACGACTACTGGGTGCGCTTCCACTGCCCCGAGTTCACCAGCCTCTGCCCCATCACGGCACAGCCCGACTATGCGACCATCTACATCAACTACATCCCCGATGTACGCATGGTAGAGAGCAAGAGCCTCAAGCTCTACCTCTTCAGCTTCCGCAATCACGGGGCTTTCCATGAGGACTGCGTGAATATCATCATGAAGGACCTCATCGAGCTCATGGATCCACGATACATCGAGGTCGTAGGGGACTTCACCCCACGCGGTGGTATCAGCATCCTGCCCTTCGCCAACTACGGGCGCCCCGGCACGAAGTACGAGGAGCTCGCCTTCCAGCGCTTAGCTAATCACCCCGTACGATGAAGAAAGTCCTTGCCATCATCAACCCCATCTCTGGTACGGGGTCGAAGAAGAATATCCCCGATCTCTTAGGGAAAGCCTACAACGCATCGGAGTACGAGCTCTTCCTCACCTACACCAAGGCCGCGGGGCACGCCGAAGAGCTTGCCCGACGTGCCGCCAGCGAAGGCTACGGCCACGTCATAGCCGTCGGAGGTGATGGCACGGTCAATGAGGTCGCACGCGGCCTCGTCGGGAGCCAGACAGCTCTCGGCATCGTACCGAAGGGCTCGGGCAATGGTCTGGCACGCTCGCTCGGTCTCTCGATGAAGAGCGATCAGGTCATCCAGCAGCTCGTCAGCGGTCGCCGTATCGCTATCGACAGCTGCGAGCTCAACGGACGTCCCTTCTTCTGCACCTGCGGGATGGGCTTCGACGCTGCCGTCAGTAGGTCCTTCGCCGAGGCCTCCACACGTGGCCCCGTGACCTACCTGCGCACCATGATCGAGGAGTACCGCTCCTTCAAGCCCGAGACCTATCGCCTCGACATCAACGACGGTGAGCGCACCCTCGAGACGGAGGCCTTCGTCCTCGTCGTGGCGAACGCCACGCAGTATGGGAACAATGCCTACATCGCTCCCGAGGCAGACCTGTCGGATGGCCTGCTGGATCTGGCGATCATACGCCCCTTCCCCGTCCTCGAGGCAGCTGTGGTCTTAGGCGACCTCATGCTCGGCAAGCTCGCTGGCAACAAGCACTACGAGACCGAGCGCATCAAGTCGCTCCGCATCGAGCGCCCCACAGCAGGCGCCGTACATATCGACGGTGAGCCCCTCGAGCTGGGTACCACCATCGACATCAAGCTGCGCCCCCACTCGCTGCACGTCATCATCCCTCAATAGCACGCCTCCCCTCAGCACGCCATGGCCAAGAAACGGGCCTTGCCCCCACGCCCACGCCTCCGACGTACGCACCGCCTCACGCTCACCCTCAACGAGCGCGAGTACAAGGCGATCATCGACCACTGTGAGAGCCGACGTATCGCGAGCCGCACAGGCTGGATGCGCGAGGTCATCATGGCCGAGGTCATCACGGAGCATGAGCGCAATGCGCCCTTCCTCTTCGACGAAGCTGAGATGCAGTGATGAGCACCATCCTCCCCTATTCTGACGAATACTTCATGCGCCAGGCCCTCGATGAGGCAGCCTTGGCCTACGAAGCGGGCGAAGTACCCATCGGTGCTGTCGTCGTGTGCCGTGGGCAGATCATCGCCCGAGCACACAACGAGGTCGAGCGCCTCAGTGACCCCACAGCCCATGCCGAGGTGCTGGCAGTGACAGCCGCCACGGAGTATATGGGTAGTAAGTTCCTCCCCGACTGCCAGCTCTATGTGACAGTGGAGCCCTGCGTGATGTGCGCTGGAGCTCTCTTTTGGGCTCGCTTAGGGGAGATTATTTATGGTGCAGGAGAGGAGAAGTTCGGCTACCGACACTATGCGCCCGACCTCTTCCCCCGTCGTACCAAGATACGTGGAGGACTGCTTGCCGACGAGGCGCGCGAGCTGATGCAGCGCTTCTTCGCAGCACGCCGATAGCCTCTGTTTATCGCATCTCATACCATATTAGTGCGCCTTAGTACGAGTATTGCGGCACTTTATGTACATTTGAAGCGTTTTATGAGTGGCGGGAGACCGCCTTACTCTGAACTCGGGGGAGGAGCGTCCTCCCACTATACTATACTGACGTAACCTGATCAATAGACCCGAATACGTGATGACGACTAAGACACCACGCGCGACTCGACTCGCTAAAAGCCTCCTGATAGCAGCTGCCTTGGGAGGGCTTTCTTACACCCAACTATCCGCACAAGTATCTACTCTCCGCACAGGCCGTCTCCCCAACGGGCTGACGTACTACATCAGCCGTGATGCGGGTGCCTCCGAGGGTACGGCACACTTCTTCCTCCTACAGAATGTCGGGGCGATCCTCGAGGATGACAAGCAGAATGGTCTTGCCCACTACCTCGAGCACATGGCCTTCGAAGCCACCGAGCACTTCCCTGGGGGCGTGATGAACTACCTGCGTACGCGTGGGCTCTACAGCTTCGACGCACGCACGGGTACGGACGACACGCGCTACAGCATCATGGATGTCCCTACGACAGAGAAGGGCCTCACCGACTCCGTGCTCCTCATCCTCAAGGACTGGTGCAGTGGCATCTCCATTACCGAGAAGGATACGGAGAAGCAGCGCGGCATCATCATCGAAGAGTGGCGCCAGCGTGGCGGCATCGACAAGCGTCTCAGCGATAGTATCGCCGGCGTCATCTACAATGGCTCGCAGTACTCCAAGCGCAATGTCATCGGTAGCCTCGACGTCCTGAAGACCTTCAAGTATCCCGATATCCAAGCCTTCTACAAGACGTGGTACCGCCCCGACCTGCAGTGCGTGATGATCGTCGGGGATATCGACCCCGCCGCCTATGAGCAGAAGGTGCAGAAGCTCTTCGCTTCGCTCCCCGCACCTCGCAATGCCAAGGCACGCCCTCCCTATGCGATTGACGACAATGAGCAGCCCCTCTACTATCGCTTCACCGATAAGGAGAACCGCTCACACTCCTACGGGCTCTATCAGCGTGTAGCTACCCCCACGAACCGCCCCACGGCAGAGGCTACGAAGGACTACCTCCTCGGGCAGCTCTTCAACACCCTGGCTCCACAGTACTTCGCTCGCCTGCGCAACCGTGGTGAGGAAGCCTATGTCGCTGCCTCGGTGAGCTACTCACCACTGGTACGTGGCTATGGGCAGTTCGCTTGGGACTTCGTACCCTACTCGGGTCAGGACAAGACTGCCCTCCAGCAGATCCTCGCCGCTCGAGCTCAGATGCCCTATGGCTTCTTCAGCGATGATGCCTTCGAGGCTGAGAAGCAGAAGCTCTATGATGGCATGAAGGAAGTGCTGAGCGATGACAAGGGCCTCGGCACGCCACAGAACTTCATCGACATCTACCGCAACAACTACCTCTACGGTACGCCGATACGCGAATTCCGCCAGCAGCTTGAGGACAACCTCGAGGCACTCGTCGAGCTGGAGGCTGACGACCTGCGCGCTTGGCTCAAGCAGCGTGCGATGGGAGACCGCAACCTCGCCTTCGTCGCCTACACCAATAGTCCCTCCGTACCAGCTATCTCCGAGCAGGAGTTCCTCAAGGAGCTGGCAGCTCACAATACTCCCGTACAGGCGACCGAAAGCAGTGAGCCTGCACCTATCACGAAGCTCATCGACTTCAAGCTTCCCACAGGGAAGATCACTCGTGAGAAGAAAATCCCTTCACTCGACGCTACCGAGTGGACGCTCTCCAATGGCATGAAGGTCATCTATAAGAATCTGGCTAAGGAGCTCAAGGGCGAAGTCCTCTTCCTCGCTTCGGCTAAGGGTGGTCAGTCCATCGTCAAGCCTGCCGACCTGCCCTCCTTCTCCGCTATGCAGAGCCTCATCATGGCCTCAGGTCTCTATAAGTACGACCGCAACCAGCTCGCCCAGTGGCTGCGCAATCGCCCCATGGAGGTCAACCTCTCCATCACCGAGTACATCGATGGGATGCAGGCACGCAGTAAGACGGACGGCGTAGACGACCTCTTCTCCTACCTCTACCTCGTGCTGAATAAGCAGCGCTTCGATCAGCAGATCTTCGACAAGTGGCTCCAGCGTAAGCGCTACATCTACGACTCGAAGCCCCAGCAGGGCCGCGAAGCCGTCGACCGCGAGATCAGCGAACTGCTGAACCCCATCACCGAGGCCAACCCTCGTGAGGACAATACCTTCTACGATAAGATGAAGCTGAGCGACCTGCCCCGCCTCTACGCTGAGCACTTCGGTGACGCTTCACAGCTGACAGGCTGCCTCGTCGGTGACATCAGCGAAGCAGAAGCTAAGCGCATCGTCACGACCTATCTGGCTGCCCTGCCTGGCAACCCCAAGGCACCACGTCGCACCTACACGATCCGCGACCACAGCTCTCGTGAGCGTGTCATCGAGCGTACCTTCGAGGTCGACACCGAGGGGGATCTGGGCGAAGTAGAGCTCTCCTTCCTCGGAGATAAGAAGCTCACCGACCGCGAGCGTATCGCCCTCGGCCTGCTGGAGCCGCTCCTGCAGAACCGCCTCTTCGATGAGCTTCGTGAGAAGGAGCAGGGTACCTACAGCATCGCCGTCAAGACGAACTACACCGACGATCCTGTAGCCAGCACGAGCCTCTCGATCCACTTCATCACCTCACGTGCTAAGGCCGACCACCTCAAGGCCCGCACCTATGAGATCCTCCGCTCCATCGCAGCAGGCCAGATCGACCGCGACGAGTATAAGAAGGTCCACATCCCTCAGGTCCTCGACGAAGAGGCTGAGGCGAAGGAAGCCGGTGACGGCATGGGCCTCGGTGTATGGATCGCCCTCCTGAATGCCTACGCTGAGACAGGCAAGGCCCCCGACCTCTCCAAGAAGACCGCTACTGGTCAGGAGGTCAAGGTCTCCGAAGTCACAGCTCAGGACGTCTCCTCCCTGCTGAAGAAGCTCCTCGACGAAGGCAAGCGCCGTGACATCGTCGTCAAGAGCCTCGCCCCCGAAGCAAAGACCTGGGAGCACTAAGCCCCCTCTTGATATGTATCATATGCGCAAGCACCGCTGACACCGACAGTAGACTCTCAGGGCCCTCTCTCACGGACTCTGAGAGTCGCTGCGTCAGCACCTCTCAAGACACTGCGCCTCTGATACACTCCTACCACCTCGATAGATAAGTCATACCTATACCTATCCTCCATGCGACAACCATTAAGAATACGCCGGCGTCTGGCCCTCGGGCTTTGCCTGTGTGCGCTGGGACTCTCCACCCCCACTGAGGGCTGGAGCCAGACCCCTGCGACGCCGACCGTCTCGGTCTCCTTCAAAGACAAGGACATCGCCTCTATCCTCGACTTCATCGCCCAGAACTCAGGCTACAAGATTGAGTACGAGCCTGAGCTTCGTACCGCAGGCTACAAAGCCACCGTCTCCTTCGACGAGGTAACTCCCGAGAAGGCGGTCGAAGGCCTGCTCAAGGGCACTCCATTCATCTATGCCGTCGACGGCAAGACCATCCGTATCTTCCGCCCCCAGCAGCAGGCTACCGCTAAGGGCCAAGTCACTGGGGTCGTCAAGGACTCTCGTGGCGAAGGCATCATCGGTGCCAGCGTCCGCATCAAGGGCACGAAGCTCGGCGCCCAGACGGGCATCGATGGCGCCTTCACCATCAATACCGACAAAGCCTCTGGCGAGCTCCAGATAAGCTACGTCGGCTACTACGACAATAGTGCCACCTTCACCGCAGGACAGCCCGTGACGGTCGTCCTGAAGGAGAACGTCAAGTCCCTCGACGGTGTCACCGTCATCGCCTACGGCCGACGCAATACGCAGGAGCTCGTCGGGGCTGTCAGCTCGATCAAGGCTGACCAGCTCAAGGACGCTCCCGCACCCAGCCTCCAGTCCCTCCTACAGGGCCAGATGTCGGGGCTGTCGGTGACGAACCAGTCGGGCTCACCTGGTGGTGGCGGTACGCGTATCAATATCCGCGGTATCAGCTCGCTCAACGACCAGGGTATCAACGACGGCTCACCTCTCTTCGTCGTCGACGGAGTGCCTCTCTCGAAGGTCTCTGCTGAGTCTACCGGTGGCATCAACGCCTTAGCGGGTCTTGACCCCTCGACCATCGAGTCGGTCGAAGTCCTGAAGGACGCTGCCTCCGCTTCGCTCTATGGCTCCCGCTCAGGTAACGGGGTCGTGCTCATCACGACGAAGAAGGGTAAGTCAGGCAAGGCAGAGTTCGGCCTGAACTTCTCGCAGTCCATCTCCTTCCTCCCCTCCACGCCTCTGCAGATGCGTGGCCATGGTGAGCGCCGTGTGCACAACATCCTCGCACAGCACCAGCGTATCGGCCACAACGACTATACGACCAACCGCTACATCCTCCCCCGCCGCTATGGAGAATCCTACGGCTGGGAACCTACCCTCGACGGGGCTTACGACTACTTCTGGGGTAACGGGAATGTGCTGACGAAGGACAACCAGCCCCCCGCCTCCGCACAGGACTCGCTGAATACCTTCTATAACAATGATACGAACTGGTGGAAGTACATCTTCCAGGTAGGCCGCGTGACCTCGGGTGACTTCTACGCCTCTGGGGGGAACGACAACGTGCGCTACCTCGTCAGCACGGGTCTCTATGACGAGCGCGGTATCCAGATCAACTCGGGCTTCAAGCGCCTCAGCTTCCTCTCGAACCTTGACCTGCGCCTCACGCCTAAGGTCAATGCCTTCACGCGACTCAACCTCGCTTACAACAAACAGCAAGCTATCAGCGGCTCCAACATCCAGGGGCTCGATGTCGACCCTAAGGAAACGCCCACGGTCTACCCAGGTCGTGGCTCTATCGCTGAGCAGCTCACCCTACAGAAGATCCGTGATGTACGTGCCCGCAACGGGATGTTCAACGCCCGTCTCTCCGTCGGTATCGACTACACCCCTATCGCTGGGCTGAAGTTCGCCACCTCCGCTTCGGGTGACGCGTACTTCTCTAACAACCACGTCTTCCGCCCCTCCTACCTCAACAGCAACAACCTCTCCTCCGTCGAAGCCTCTCGCTCGATGGTCGCCATGATCCAGTGGGAAAACATCCTCTCCTACCGCTTCAACCTGCGTGACCGTCACAACTTCGACCTCATGGCAGGGATGACCACGACCTACGACCTGATGGAGAACATCAAGGGTAAGGCTGCTGGTGGTCCTACCAACAAGATCTATGAGATCGGTGATGGCTGGCCACAGGCTCGCAATGTAGAGGGTCGTGACGAATACCTCCAGCGCGTGACGACCGACCGTCAGGAGCAGATCATGCTCAGCTACCTCGGTCGTGTCGCCTACAACTTCGACAAGCGCTACATGCTCGAGGCTTCACTCCGCTACGACGGCTCGTCGGTCTTCGGCCGTGACGTCCGCTGGGCAGCCTTCCCCTCTCTCGGTGCTGCATGGGCCTTCTCCAAGGAGCAGTTTATGAAGGACTTCTGGTTCCTCAGCTTCGGTAAGATCCGTGCCTCATGGGGTAAGAGCGGCCAGAAGTTCCAGGAAGCCTACCTCGCCCACGGTCTGATGGAAGAGTCGAACTCCTTCCTCGGTCAGCCCGGTCTCCAGCCCAGCGCCATGGCCAATAGCCACCTGACGTGGGAGAAGAGCGACCAGTATGACCTCGGTCTTGACCTCGACCTCTTCAACTACCGCTTCAAGGTCAAGGTAGACTACTACTACAAGCACTCCTATGACCTCCTGATGCAGGTGCCCACCCCTGGTAACTTCTTCATCTCGAAGACGACCTGGACGAACGCTTCAGCTATCTCCAACGAAGGTCTTGAGCTGGACCTCTCGGCTGACCTCATGCGCCGCAAGGACTTCTCTTGGAACCTCCGCTTCAATATCGCTCGCAACTGGAACCGCTTCCTCGCCTCTTACGACGGCAAGGACCTCGGCGACAAGGTACTCGGCCGCCCCATCTATGGTATCTACACCTACAAGGATGAAGGCCTCGTACAGGACGAGTCAGCTATCCCCTACTACTACGACCAGACGGGTCTGCGTGTACCCCTCTCCTTCGGTTCGCTCGCTTACCCACTGCGTGTCGGTGGTCGTAAGATCAAGGACCAGAACGGCGATGGCTACATCAACAGCGAAGACATCTACTACGCTGGTAGCGCACTGCCCAAGGCCTACGGGGGTATCACGAATACCTTCACCTACAAGCGTCTTGCTCTGAATGTGCTGCTGACCTATACGATCGACCAGCGCATGATGAACATGGTGAAGAACGGTGCCTTCCTCTTCAATAAGAAGTTCGGCGTCGTGATGAACGACTTCTCCCGCGCTACCTTCTGGCAGAATCCTGGCGACAAGACCGAGTACCCCTCACTCGAGTTCGCTGATGACGGCTACACGGGTCAGTTCGATGGCGACATCGATACCAACATTGAGCGTGTGAGCTATCTCCGCCTCAAGCAGCTGAGCCTCTCCTACTCTCTCCCCGAAACGTGGACGAAGCGCCTCCGCATGAAGGATGTGCGTATCTACTTCGCTGGTGAGAACCTCCTCCTCTTGACGAACTACTCTGGGCTTGACCCCGAGATCGTCGACCCTGCTACGGGTAAGGACACAGGCCGTATGTACCCCCTCAACCGCAAGCTTACGCTTGGTCTCAATCTGAAGTTCTAATGAAACGCTATATCCTTCCCGCCCTGGCGCTCACGCTCCTGGCTTCCTCCTGTAAGCTGGACCTGACGCCCGAGAATGCCATCACTTATAGCAATGCATTCTCCACAGAGGCTGAGCTCAATACGACGACGACCACCATCCACTTCTACCTCGACAACTGCATGGACGCCTTCACGCCTCTGACGAAGGTCGGCCTCCTTGCGGACGAGACGCAGGACGATGGGCAGCTCCGCGAGGGCAATCCTCGTAGTATCATCCAGGCTTCCGCCGACTGGGAATACGTCTATCGTATGATCTTCGAGGCGAACCTCCTGCTGGATAACATCGACAAGACCGAAGGCCTCTCCGAAGAGCGCTACGCCTACCATGCAGGTCAGGCACACTTCGCTCTCGGCTTCGGCTACTTCATGCTCTCCCGCGCCTATGGTCAGGCGGTCATCACGGAGAACGCTAAGGACCTGAAGACCTACGGCCTCTCTACGCAGCAGCAGGTCGTCGACGCAGGTATCGAGCATGCCCTCAAGGCCTTCGAGCTCCTGCCTACCTACGACAAGCTCCGCACGACTTCTGGTAGCGTACCCGCCTCCAAGCAGTATGGTAGCAAGGGCAATAGCGCCACACTTCTGGCACACCTCTATGCCTGGAAGGGCAGCATGGCCGAGCTCTACGGCGAGTCTTCAGTAGACGCTACTGAGGCCTACCGCAAGAGCGTCGAGTATGCCTCTAAGGTCATCAACGGCGAGGTCGGTACCTACAGCCTCGTCTCGACCCCCGAAGAGCTCTGTCAGCTCCTCTCTGACCCCAGTGCTACGAACCCCGAGGAGATCTTCTCCCTCGTCTACGATAAGAGCCGTGGCAATGAGTCGACCTCTAAGAACGAAGTCGCCAACCTCTTCGCTACGTGGCCTGTCAATAGCACGCTGACCGAAGGGGACCTGGCACAGGCTTCCTTCCGCCTGAAGAAGTCCACCATCCAGAAGCTCTATCCTGATGCGAATGACGCGCGCCGTACGGCCTTCTTTTATGAGTTCAATACCGACCACACGGTCTCTGGCGTGAGCTACGCTGTGCCCTACAAGTTCCGCAACGCAGTCTTCGCTATCGACCAGAGCGCTGAGTCTGGCAAGAGCTTCCTCAGCATCAATGCCAACTACGTCTACTGGCGTCTGGCAGATGTCTACCTGCTTCGTGCCGAGTGTGCGAATAAGCTGGGCGACACCTCCATGGCGATCTCGGACCTCAATAAGATCCGCTCACGTGCTGGTGCAAAGACCTATCCCACCTCGGGTGAGAGCGACCTGAAGAAGGCCATCTTCCGTGAGCGCGAGCGTGAGTTCATCCTCGAGAATGATACCCGCTACTACGATATCCTGCGCAACGGCTACGTCAAGACCGAGCTCACGGGTAAGTTCCCCACGCTCTCCACGGCAGATATCGCTGGTGGTGCCCTCTGCCTGCCTATCCCATCGAGCGCCCAGCGCGACAAGGATGGTAAGGTCATCAACGGCCTCATCCTGCAGCGTCCCTACTGGTTCCGCTACATGTAGTACCCTCTAAGATCTATCCGTTATGCGTACGATCAAGCATCCAATATATCTGCTCGCACTACTCGTCCTCAGCCTCTTCTCCTCGTGTACGAAGTATGACTTCGTCGAGACGGGCAAGGCTACGTCCTACCACGACACGACGATGTGGGAGTACTTCCAGACTGATAGCTACAACTGGAGCTACCTCGTCTATATGACCAAGCGTGCCGGCCTCGAAGATCTCTTCCAGGGGACGAACACGCAGTATGGCCCGAACATCACCTTCCTCGGGATCACGAACCACAGCATCCGCCGCTACCTCTACCGTACCTATGGTATCAATGAGGACGGCACCTCTCCCGCTGATGCCGTCGATCCCAGCACGCTCACCGACGAGGAGACGATGAAGCTCATCGACCGTATGAGCGTGGCTACGTGCCGCAGCATCATCCTCGACTGCGTCATCCCACAGGAGAAGCTCCTCCTCGAGGACTTCCCCGCAGGGCGTAAGGCCGCCGACGGGAGCACCATCGGTACGGGGGGTAAGACCTACACGATGGCCTCGGGCAAGCAGCTCTGGCTCTACACCTTCCGCGACACCTATGCAGGGGTAGCGGGCTCAGGGGCGAACCGCCTGCACATCGTCTCCCCCACGACCAGCATCTCGCGTGATATCGCTTCGCACGATATCCAGACACGTACGGGCGTCGTCCACTCGCTCCAGTACGACTTCACGCCTACGGACTTCTAAACCCTTTTCATCCGATGACTGCAAGATCTATATATAGCCTGCTCCTCGTGATCCTCGCCCTTGCGCTGCCCTCTTGCCGCAAGATGGCCGTGGGCTACCTCGATGCGACGCATGCCACATTCTCCGCTAAGGAACTCAACGTCTACCGCACGGTTGACGATGACGATCCCCATAGCTTGACCCAGACCTATCCCGCCCCCTGGACCTCCCAGCGTATCCAGGGTGTCTCGGGCACGAACCCTGTGAACTATGAGTTCCTCAGCGTCGATGTCGCTGATGGGGGCGATGCCGAGAAGTTCGCTGCCGCTGTCAAGGAAGGCACGATCACCGTCAATGGCGGTACCATCAACCTCTTCCCTGCCGCAGTGCAGAAACTCCCCAATGGGCGCTATACCGTCAATCTACGGGTCTACAACGAAGGCTACAGCCGTGAGCTCCGTGGCCTCTTCACCTTCATTATCCAAGACGCTGCCTAATACACGCTCCCTATGAGATATCTCAAGTATGTGACCTCTCTGGTCGTAGCTCTCCTCGCTTTCTCCTTCGTCTCCGCTCAGGAGGCTGGCATACGCTTCTTCAAGGGGACTTTCGCCGAAGCCCTCGCTGAAGCTCAGCGCCAGAATAAGCCCCTCTTCGTAGACTTTTACGCTACCTGGTGTGTACCCTGCAAGAAGATGGAGAAGACCATCTTCACGCAGCCCGAGGTAGGGAAGTTCTTCAACGAGAAGTTCGTCAACCTCCAGATGGATGCCGAGGCTCCCGAGAACGTCGAGATCGCTAAGAAGTACAAGGTCGAGGCCTTCCCCACCCTCGGGATCATCGCTCCCGACGGTAAGGCGATCCAGATCAACGTCGGCTTTATGAAGGCCGAAGAGCTGCTCGAGATGGGTAAGACCGCTATCGGTGAGGTCAAGGGCTTCGAAGAGCTCTACAAGGAGTACCGTGCTCAGCCCAATGACCTGAAGATCCAGCAGGAGCTGCTGACCATCGCCCCACGCTTCCTCACCACGCAGGATGGCATGGACGCAGAGAAGTGGGTCGTACGTGTCCGCAAGCTCTACAAGGACTACCTGGCGAAGAAGATGGCTGACAACAGCCTCATCAACAAGAAGGACTACCTGATCATCAGCAACCTCGGTGGTGATGACGCTGAGGAAGTAGCACGTGTCGTCGAGTACATCAACTCCAACCTCGACGCATGGATGGCCGCTGTCGGTGAGCCCGCTGCCTACTACGTCATCGAGAAGAACGATGAGCGCATGCTCGATCTCGTCAAGAAGGGCGACGAGTCCTACAAGACGTACCTCGAGAAGATCCGCACGGACTACAAGAAGGCCTACGACGTGATCAAGTTCAAGACCGTCACGCCCTACCAGAAGTCCGTCGACTACTACGGTGCACTCTTCGCTATCTACAAGAATAAGGACGTGCCCCAGTACATCAAGCTCATGTCCAGCTACCTCAATGGCCTCGGTGAAGATGCCAACGCTGCTGACTACGGTATCGCTGCTCAGTCCCTCTACAACGCTGCTGGTAAGAAGCTCACGCCCGCTGACCACAAGCAGGCTATCGCTTGGCTCCAGAAGGCTATCCCCAACGAAACGACCCTGATGAATAAGATCAACTTCCTCGTCATGGTCGGGGACTCCTACCGCGAGCTGAAGGACTACAAGCAGGCACGCGAATACTACAACCAGGCTTATGGCGAATCCCTCCAGATGGGCTCTGCTGAGCAGGCCCAGCAGATGATCCAGGCCTCCATCGTCTACAAGCTCTCTACCCTCGAGCTCCTCGAGAAGTAAGCCGCACCTGACGACTACATCATAGGGGAAGCCCCGAGAGTCCGCTCGTGACTCTCGGGGCTTCCCCTTATCTTTGCACCCGACATCCCCGCATAGAGAGCTGCTAATCAGCGTCTCACAGAGGGGACAATTTCGACCACTACTGGTCACTGCTTCGACCAGTACTGGTCACTATTAGTTACCAGTACTGGTCCGATCGCTGACCTATACTGGTGACGTCACCGACCAGTACTGGTCGCATTTACCCCCTCATAGACTTAGCAATGTATCGCCTCCTACTCGCCCTCTTCCTCCTCACTACGACGAGCCTCTCGGCTCGCAACCTCGACTCCCTTATGCAGGCCTATGGCCTCGTCGAGGTCACCAGCCTCGCTCCCCGCATCCGCGTCGAGCTGAAGTACGCTACGCGCGACAACTTCATCGGGGCGAATATGTACGGCTCACTACGCAAGGCTTACCTCCACCCCAATCTGGCGCGCGCACTTGCCCGTGCCCAGCAGGCTCTCGAGCGCGAGAAGCCCGGCTACGCCTTCCTCATCTATGATGCCGCGCGCCCACAGAGCGTACAGCGCCGTATGTATCAGGCCGTGGCTGGCACACCGAAGAAGATCTACGTCGCCGCCCCCGAGCGTGGTGGACGCCACAACTACGGCGTGGCGGTAGACCTCACCATCGTCGATGCCGCAGGCAAACCGCTGGATATGGGAAGCCCCTTCGACCACTTCGGTGAGGAGGCTCACCTCGGAGATGAAGGGGCTTTAGTGAAGAAGGGAGTCTTTGCCCCAGAGGTCCCTACGAATAGGGCACTGATGAAGCGACTCTTAGGAGCCGAAGGCCTGCGCCCTTATGACAAGGAGTGGTGGCACTATCAGGAGCGTATGTCGATGCCGGAGGTGCGCAAGCGCTACCGCCTCTTAGACTTCTAAGGGAGGCGCACCCACTCGCACAAGACTTAGAACTCACGCATCTGCCCGTCGTATGCCTGTACCAGGCGTCGGCGGGCATTGTCGTACTCACTGGAGAAGAAGTCCTGACGTGCGTTGTAGTACTTCGTCTTGACGCCCAGGAGACCACAGATGGAGTTGGCCAAGAGGTCGGTCATGATCTTACGATCCTTCGCCGCTACGATCTGCTCGTAGACCTCAGGGTGCTCCTTGCGCAGCGCAGGCGAAGTGTACACCATGAGCGGGATCGTCAGCCCTGCCTGCGACACCTCGTGCTCGTAGTAGTCGGGGCGCTCGGGATTCTCGAAGACGGCCTGTCCGTGGTCAGAAAGATAGATGACGATGGCGGGCGTCTGGCTGTAGCGCTGGAAGATCTGCGCGACGACCTGGTCGTTGTAGTGGATGGAGTTCACATAGTCGCAGATGATACCACGGCGCTTAGCATCGGTGGGAGTGGGCTTCCCGTTGGGAAGAGTCTTCGGCAGGTTGTCTACGGTGAAGGGCGCCTTCTCGTGGATGTAGCGATCAGAGTAGGGAGTATGCGAGCCCATCAGATGCACAACCTCAAAGAGGTCCTTCCCTGCGGGAGTCTTCGTGCGGTCAAAGAGGAGCGGGAGGATATCGCTATCGGGAGAGGCATTCCAGTCGCCAGCTGTGCGGATGCGCACGAAGCGTGTGCTATCGGACGTAGAGGCGAGCGTGGGGATGGGCTGGATACCCGTGCCCTGCTTCTCCTGATTGCTGACCCAGTAGGTATAGTAGCCTGCCTTGGAGAGCACGAGGGGCAGTGCGGGGTACTTGTACCACTCTTTCTCAGGACCCTCGAGGGTGTAGAAGCTCATGCTCTGTGAGATCGAGCCCGTCGTCCAGGCTGCCGAAGAGATGGCATCGGAGAAGAGGACGAGGTCGCCCGTCCCAACAAGGGAGTCCTGCTTAGGGGTATTCTCCAGTGGATAGCCGTAGCAGTGCATATAGTTGCGGCGCATGGATTCGCCGAGGACGACCACGACGGTGACGCCCTTCATATCACGTGTATGCTCGATGGCACCCACATCGAAGTTGCGTGCATTCGCGCTGTACTTGGCCAGTAGCTCCGCATCGGCGATACAGCTCGTTGTACCGATGTAGATACGCTCGACGGGCGCCATGTAGAGGTAGCTCATCGTGGAGAGTTGCGCCGGACGCACGACAAAGCACGAGATAGGCAGCGTCACGAGCATCCCACAGAAGAGGAGACCACGGCGTAGCGACGTACCCACTTCCTTCCCCCAGCGGCGTGTGAGCGCATAGGTGAGTGTGAAGAGCACGAGAAGCACAAGGAGCGGGAGGAGGAAGACCTTATAGTTGAGGTTCTCCAAGAAGGCTGAGGCCTCCCCTGGGTTGGTCGCCAGGATATTCAGCGCGATGCTGTCAGTATAGAGCGAGCTATAGGAGAAGACGAGGAAGGACTCGAAGAGGAGCAGGTAGCTATAGGCGAAGATCGTGAGGCCCTGCAGCACCTTCCTCAGCCAGCGATAGGGGAAGAGCGCGATGATTAGCGTGGGGATAGAGGCCCAGGTAGCAAGGCTCAGCGTCTGGTAGATGACCTCTCCGAAGTAAGGCCAGCGCCCTTGCCCCACGTAGTAATCTCCCGCAGCCCATATCTGGAGCAGGAAGAGTAGAAGCGCAAAGAAGCGCAGGCTATAGAGGCGCTGCAGGTAGCGCCCAAGGAATGAGCCCTCGGAGGAGGAGGAGGTATTGAATGCCATAAGTGGTGGGATTGTCAAATGCTTATCGGTAGGCAAACGTACAAAAAATGTCCTACATAGCACGACAGGCTACCCCCTCCGCAGGGTGCGGAGCAGGGGTAGCCTGTGTGCAATATTAGAGGTAATGATAGGGCTGCTTAGCCGAGGATCTCCTGCTGGAGACTCCCCACGAGGCTACTTGCCCCGATGCGGAAGAGGCGGTTGTCCAGCCATTCCTCCCCGAGGAGAGCCTCGACGAGGCAGTAGTACTTCACAGCTTCTTCGGCTGAGCGAATACCGCCGCTGAACTTCACGCCACGCACTTCGCCGTACTTCTCACGGTACTCACGCAGCACCGAGCAGAGGATGTAGGCAGCTCGCAGGTCGGCGCCAGGGAACTCCTTCCCCGTCGACGTCTTGAGGAAGTCAGCTCCAGAGAAGAGTGCGAGGATGCTGGCACGACGGATCAGCTCGGGATCACGCAGAGCACCCGTCTCGAGGATGACCTTGAGGTGTGCGCCACGAGCCGTAGCCTTCTGCTCCTCGATCTCGGTAGAAGCCTCAAGGTAGTCACCAGCGAGGAAGGCGCCGAGGTTGAGGACGATGTCGATCTCGTCAGCACCAGCAGCGATAGCCAGCGCCGTCTCGGCGATCTTCACCTCAGGGAAGCTCTGCGAAGCAGGGAAGCAGCCGCTGACGCAGGCCACTTGCACGCCCTCGGCAGTGAGGACCTCACGGACGGTCTTGACGAAGTTCGGATAGACGCAGATCGCTGCGACGGAGGGGACGTCCTCCGTGCCCTCGAAGTCATTGACAGAGGCGACGAGCTGAGCGACCTTCTCCTCAGTATCGGTACCGGAGAGCGTCGTCAGGTCGATCGTCGAGTGGAGGAACTTCTTGACCTCACGGGTATTGTTCTTCTCGAAGCGCTCCTCGAGGATCTTAGCGATACGGCTGTCGAGCTCCTCGACAGTGAGAGCAGGGGCGAAAGCACCGAATGCCTCGGTGTACTTAGTTTGATTTGTTTCTGCCATCAGTATGTGGGTATTATGGTTGAGTCTCGGGGTGGGTGTCGGGGACGAGCTTGGGATTAGCGCGGTGGCGCTCGCTGTCCCGCTGGGTCTTCTTCTCGATATTTGCCTTGAGAGCTGCCTCGAGGTCGACGCCCGTCTGGTTGGCTATGCAGAGGACGACCCACAGCACGTCAGCAAGTTCGTCGCCGAGGTTATGACCTTCGTCGCTCTTCTTGAAGCTCTGCTCGCCGTAGAGGCGAGACATCAGGCGAGCCACTTCGCCGACCTCCTCGGTGAGGATAGCCATATTCGTCAGGGGCGCGAAGTAGCGCACACCATAGTTCTGTATCCATTCGTCGACGAGGCGCTGCGCCTCCCCGAGGGTAAGTTTGCTGTCCATTGGCTGGGAGAGAAGAGGGGTAAATTCGGCTGGGGCTAAGGTCTCTTGGCCCACTCCAGTCTATACAAAGATACGCCAATACCAGTAGTCATCATAGCCTCGGCACGCCTCAGCTCAGGGGGGCGTGCTCTACCTTCGGGGACTTAGCTCCGCGCGGGTGGGGGCTTGTCGAGAAAAATACTTGTACATTTGCTTAGCCAATGGGTAGAGACCCTGGCATTGCACAGAATACGGGAGCCTCACACACTCCCTACACCCGACAGACGCACGCTGCTGCAAGCACCAACGCCCGCCGCAATACCTCAGCTATCGTGTACCCCAAACCAACCCTCCTCACGCTGATGGTGATCTTCACCCTCACACTGCTGACATTCTTCATCTCGCTCTCAATGCAGATGATGAATCAGCTCTTCTTGGGCCAGAGTATGGGGGTCGCCATCGCCGCAGTGATCCTGCCACTCGTCCTCTCCCTCATCCTCTCTCTCATCGCCTGCCAGCAGTATGGTCAGAGTCGCTGGATCGTCGTCCCGACGACACTCCTTCTGACGCTCGCCCTGACGCTCTTCTTAGCGGCCAGCCTCTACTGCTGCTAAGGCGCACCTCCTACCCATCTGATACCACATCGGCCCCGCGAGACACACGTCTTACGGGGCCGATGGCTTATGGGGAGGGGCAGTAGACTACAAGCGTCCGTAGACGGGATCGCCCGTGACCTCCTTGATGACCTCGATGAAGGGAGGGAACTTCACCTCCTGATCCGGTGCGCACGAGATCTCGAGGACCTGGTAGTCGCGCTTGGGCTCGATGAAGTCATCCACCTCGAAGTACTGCTTTGCCCAGACGAAGTTGCGGCGGAGCTTGTGCACCAGCACCTCGTCAGGCGAGGGGATGGAGTTGAGGTAAGAGATATATTCGTCGGGACCGATCTGGCGCTCGGTGATGATGGACTGCGACTCGATGGGGCTCTTGCGCGTCATGAAGTACACGTAGTTGCCACGCAGACCGCGCTTACGGATACGGACACTCGAGCCGTCTTCCATATCGATGTAGGCCTGATAAAGGTCGGTCTCTACGCCGAAGGGGATCTCACCGCGCACCTGCACGAGGAAGCGACGGCGGATATCGGTGAAGGTAGCGGGATCGTCGCCCAGCGTCTCATGGATAGCCTGCAGGACGTGGCGGATCTTCTCCTGGAAGTCCACATTGTTCTCCACGATATGCAGATGGGGGTGTCCCGTCCAAGCCTTGAGGATGCGAGCATCGAGGTCACGAGCCTCCTCTACAGTCTCGTGGCGCGAAGCATTGTTCTCCAGCGTGTAGAATTCCTCCGCGCCTTGTGCTGCGGTGACCATATGGATGACGGCGTCGTAGCGCGCGTCACGGAGCTTGATCTCTGAGAGTCCCAGCTCATCAAGGAGGGCCTGCCACATCGTGCGCTCGATATAGTTCGAGATGTCCATCGTCCCTCTATCGGAGATGATGAGCACGGGGTGCGGAGCGGTATGTGCGAGCTCGAGGAAGGTATCCTCCATCTGCAGCTGGTACTTCATCACAGCCTTCTCGATGTTGTAGAAGTACTGACGGTCGGGCGTGCCGAAGTTGATCGACGCATTGCTAAAGAGCGTAGGCGTCTCGGGGAGTGCATAGACGAGGTAACCGAGGTCACTGAAGTGCTCGATGATCTGCGCCAGGGCGGTGGTCTTACCTGCGCAAGGGCCGCCGGTGAGGGCGATGCGGGTGATATTCTTGTTCATCTGTAATCGGGGTGATAGGGCCGTCCAGCCCGCACAAAGATAAGGCTCTTAAAGCGAATAGCCCTGAGCGATCTCACGAGAGACGGCTCAGGGCTATTTGTAGCCATCAGGAAGTCTACCCTACTCCGCCGTCGTGATGGAGCGGAGGGTGACGGTGGGAAGGGCTGTCGTCGTGCGGGCAGGGGCATTCTGACGGCGCGTAGCACGCAGGCGGTAGCGACGGCCTGGGAGGATGTCGAGGAAGTTATCCGAGAGCTGCCAGCCCGTCTCTCCAAGGTCAATGTAAGCGTCCTTTAGGAGCGTCTTGCTCTGGATATCAATGAAGAGCGTACCAGCACGTCGGGTCGTCTTGAGCGTGAAGTCCCCCGCCTTCGTGCGCGGTAGGTGCAGCTCCTTGGTGCGGGCAGCATAGTCGGTGAGCTCGGTGATGAGCACCTTCGTCCGTGCATCACGCAGCTCGTAGTGCACGAAGGCTCCCTTGCGCTCAGCATCATTTACGAAGAGCTTCTCCATCGGAAGCGCGACCTCAAGGCGTCCCACTTCGTGCGCTGGGAGTATCTCGGGGGCGAAGGTATGACGTCTCAGAAGGCGACCCGAGAAGTCACGCACCTCAGCGGTGAGGCTTACCTGACGCTGGCGAGGTAGTGGGTCGTAGGTGAGTAGCATCTTGCCCTGTGCGGTGTCGGGGACGAGGATGATGGGCGCAAAGGCACGCTTCGCCTCGTACTGCAAGCCCTTCCACTCGCCATAGTAGTCGATACTCGACCAGGAGACAGCAGGCCAAGCGTCATTGAGCTGCCAGTAAAGACTACCCATACAGAAGGGCGCTGCGGCACGCTGAGCACGGATGCCGAGGGCGATACCACGGCCCTGCATCACCTGCGAGAGGTAGACGAAGTCCGCGAAGTCACGGGGCTCGGGATAGTCCTGACGGATGTAATGGAGGATGACATCATTGCCGATACTGCTCTTCTGATGCGCCTTCATCACGTCGCTCTCGAGATCGTAGTCCGTCTCAGGGCGGGCAAAGCGACTGATGCTCGGGAGCATGGGGAAGGACTCCACACCAAATTCGCTCATGAAGCGGGGCATGCGCTCACGCAGGATCTCGAAAGGCTGACGGCCGTACCATACGCCCCAGTAGTGGCTTTCACCGAGACCCATCTCCTGTGGGCGACCCCAGTTCACCGTGTCGGGGCTACTCTCGATATAGGGACGCAGCGGGTCTTCCTCACGCAGCGTCTCGGGGATGAGCCCCGCGAAGAGGGCTTCGTAGTCGTGCCAGAACTTCTCATACACCTCCTTCGGGTAGCGCTTTGCCCAGCCCCAGTACTTCAGCGCTTCGCGGATCTCATTGTTGCCACACCACGTCACCACCGAGGGGTGCTGACGCAGACGGCGGATGTTGTACACCAGCTCACTGTGGACATTCTTCAGGAAGGCGCTATCACCAGGATAGGCGGTGCAGGCGAACATAAAGTCCTGCCAGATAAGGATACCGCGTGCATCGGCTTCGTCGTAGAAGGCATCTTCCTCGTACGTCCCCCCACCCCAGACGCGGAGCATGTTGAAGTGTGAGCCAGCGACGTCATCAAAGAGCTGCTTGCGATCGGCCTCCGTGCGGGTCGGGAGAAGCAAGGTGCCGGGGATATAGTTCGCGCCCTTAGCGAAGAGCGGCTGACCATTGACACGGAAGAAGAAGCTCTGCCCGTCCTTATCCTTCTCACGCACGAGCTCGAGCGTTCGCAGCCCGACAGCGCACTGCGTCGCGTCAAGCACACGGCCACGCTCACCTTCGAGGAGCTCAAAGCGGGCCTTATAACGGTAGGGCTTCCCTAAGCCATTGGGCCACCACAGCTGGGGATTAGCCAGAGCATGCAAGCCCCCACGCTCGGTCGGGGTGATGAAGTCGGCAAGGGGTGCCGTACGCTCGAAGACCAGTCGCCCCGTAGCGTCATAGAGACGATAGCTGAGGTGCGTCGCTTCGCTGCCACGGATAGCATCAGCGGGGAGGCGCACCTCGATGGGCAGACTTCGCTCGGGGTGATAGGTCACGACGGGGCGCTCAGCGAAGAAGGTCGCCCCACGCAGGAGCACTCGCACAGGACACCAGATGCCGATGGTGATCATGCGTTCGCCCCAGTCCCAGCCGTAGTGATAGGGTGCCTTGCGAGTGAATACCGAGAGGTGCTTCTCCGCGTGGTCGTTATCCGCGGGGTAGTTGATGCCCGCGGCTTCGTAGAGCGGTAGGGCAGCGGTGAGAGGCGAACGGAAGCGCACCTCCAGGCGGTTTGATGCCTTCACATACGGGCGGATATCGACTTCGTGCGCTACGAACATATTCTCCGCCTCGAGGATCTTCTGCCCATTGAGGTAGACCGAAGCGTAGGTATCCAGCCCCTCGAAGAGGAGGTGAATCGACGGACGCTGGAGCTGCTCGGGGCTGAGGAGGAAGGTGCAAGCATAGTCCCAGTCACGCTCACCGACCCACTGGATAGAGTCCTCAGCGAGGCGGTAATAGGGATCGGGGAGCTTGCCCAGGCGGATGAGATCCTGCTGCACAACACCAGGCACCGTCGCAGGATGGACCTCGGAGCTGCCGTGCTCGCTGAAGGTCCAGCCACGGCTAAGGGTCAGCGTATCGGAGGGGTGGGCAAGGGCAGCAGTCTGAGTCATCATCAGGGTAAGGAGGAGAAGAGCGCAGCTATAGAGCGCACGGTGTAGCGATCGGTTCATATATGTGGGGCACTTTGTGGGCAAAGGAATAGTAAGAAGTGAGTGTACCTCCGACAAAGGTAGTCTATACAAAGAAATCAGGCGACAACGGGGCGGGTGCCACCATTGTCGCCTGATCGGATCCTTAATGAGTGGAGATGCGGGGGTTCGAACCCCGGTCCAAACATGGAACTAATCTGCTTTCTACATGTTTATCCTCACTTTAGATTTTCGTGCACCGCCCGCGGCTGAGGCTACCATAGGCAGTGCCTTATCCCTCTAAATACACTCCCAAGCCAAGGGCAAGCATTGGGCCAGTCTCCGATTTTCCGGCACCACTATGATCAAGTCGCCTCGGTGAGAACGGCTACCTGAGTGATGTCTCGTCACAACAGTCTGTCGTCGTGATGAAGCGTCGAACCTACTCTATTCGGTTACGCAGCGAGAGCGTAGTTATTTTCGCCAGTTGAATTTTTGCTCTGTGAGATTAGAGTGCTCACAAGCCTTGCACTACATGCTTACAGACCACTTCTTCATGCTGTCAAAGCCAGGTCATCCCCGTAAGGTCTGTACTGCAAAGATAGTGAATTTGCATATTAGAGCGCATATCAATTATGGTTTTCAGGGTCGACTATACTTGCACTCTTCAGCTTCAGAACATCTGCACTTCCTCTATTATCATAAAACAACACAACATTCATTTTTTTGGTCATAGAACTCGAGTAAACTATGCCATCGTAGGACGAGCCATCCTTTGCTTTTTGAATATGCCTAAGATACTCACAGAATACTTGAGATGGGATATACTCTAATTTAGGGTCATTCGTGCCGACGGGTTTCGAAATCTCCTTATGGAAAGCACGGAGGAAAGCGAAGATTTGCCAATCTCCTTCTTTCCCCATCCAGAAATCAGGCTGTGGGGCATTGCATAGGTTGATCACCTTTAGGGTTTTCGTGACTTCAAACTCTCCTAGGTATATTCTTGTATCCTTGTTCTTGAGGTAATTCTTTATCTCCTTAACAGGGGTATCCTTATCGTATGATCCATAGAACATAGAAATACCATAAGGACTCATCCTGTTTTCCTTTGCTGCTTCTACTGGAGGAGAAGTCAGTTCTCCAAAAAAACTATATGGCCCATTTCCATCTTCTGGACGTCCTCGATATAGCAGAGTCCCCACATCTATCGTGTCCTCAAGCGACTGAACCAGAGATGCTGTCTCTCCGATAATATCTGAGCCAGGAGCAATAAATTCATTACCGCTTTCGGAGTATTCCTCACTTCTAAAGAAAGAGTACCGGAGCTTGGTCTTTACCATATGAGAAAAGTTGTTCCAAGCCCTGTATAACTCTTCATGCAGTAGCATAGCTGTAGGGTCTTTCCGTATCCATTGATCAACGTTAAAGCACTTAGCAATATCCTCATCCAGATCATCATTACCTGTTACTAAGTCATAATCCTCCATTACCTCTTGAGTATCTTCATAAAACTCAACCCCAGCCGGGGCAAGAAGTGAGCCTATAACAATCCAGCCTGGGATACCCTCATCTCTATCATCCTTGTCTAGGTATGAGGCTGCTGAAGGCAAGCATGCGTCGTCAATCGGACCAATATAGCTGGTGATCCTATTCCCGGTGTACTCTATAAAGTCAGCCATATCCATGACTATTTTTCTCTTTTTGCAGTATGAGCATCTCCCTAGATGTCCATTGCGTTCCACATGGCGTTGTAGATATTTGTTCCCGAAATGCGAAGCACAGGTAAATTTTTCTCCAGGCTCTGGAGGGTTGTATACTCGGCTCCATTTTGCATATTCTTCTAGTTGAAGTTCTTTGCAGCGTCCCATATTTAGTCGTTAAGCTATATTCAATTTACCGCCCTTGTGGGATGATAATTGCGTGGTGAATTTAATAATTCTATTTGACGATGCTGAAGGACTCTACAGTCTCCTATAGGTGCATTCATTTTGACTATGGAGACGATTAGTGAGGAGAAGGGTGATAGAAACCAGTAGTGGTCCGCGAGCAAACCAGTACTGGTCACGAAGCGAAGCAGTACTGGTCACTATATGCAACCACTACTGGTCGGAGCACGAACCACTACTGGTCGCTCTCCCCCCTTCGTAGAGTACAAAGAAAGCCCCCCACAAGCTCACTTATGCGAGCTCGTGGGGGGCTTAGCTATTCGACTGGGGAAATTACTTCTTGAGAGGTAGGACGCTCGTCACGATACCAGCAGCCGTGTGCGCGCTGTAGTCAGGTGCGTAGCACGAGACGATGCGGGCGACGGTGCCAGCGAAGCGGCCTGCACGTGCCACATACTGATCGTAGCTGAGGAGGTACGTACCGCGGTTGAGGTGGTCGATGTAGAAGTTCGTCTCCGTGTCCTTTGGCTCGACGTAGTAGCCCGTACCTTCGCCCCACTCATAGCCGGGCTTCTGGATGATGGGCTCCGTGAAGCCTGGGCGAGGGTCGATGACTTGGACAAAGTCGAGGGACTGCTCGAGGCGGATCGTGAGACGCGTGCGGAGGCGGTCACCGACACGCAGCTCCTGCCCTTCGGCGAGCGGTAGGAGTTCGTCGCCCTTGCTCCCACGACGTAGGAGGTAGGTCTCACGCGTGATCTGGATTTGCTTGCCACGTGCCTCTACCTCTGCCGTGGGCAGGGTGTAGGTCGCCGTAGCGCTCCCCCAGAGGACGGCAGGCTGTGACTGCGAGAGCGTCAGGACGGTATCGGGGTGGACGGTGCTCGTGAAGGGCATCTTCACCTGCAGGCGGTCGCCCTCGAGGCGGATGGCTTCGCCCCCTACGACGGGCAGATCGATGCGTACCTGTGCGTCCTTATCCAGCTCATGAGCGATAGGATCACCGAGCGTGAGGCCGTAGACGGCTTCGGCCGTCGGGAGGTCACGCCCCCATGAGTTGGTGCGCTTCTGAGCGACGATCCAGCGCTTGATACCGCTGATGCGCTCGATATCCATGATGGCGGGGTCGGAGAAGAGCTCCAGCGTCTCGACGGCAGCGGGCAGTGCGCGGCTGATCCACGAGTAGCTCCCTGACTGCAGGCGGGCGAAGAAGAGGCCCGTCTCATCCTCGACGAGGTAGTCACGGATGCTCTCGACAAGCTCCATGGCGAGCTTCTTCTCCCCTGCACGGAGGAAGATAAGTGCTGCACGAGGCTTGTCATCCAGCGGTATATCACGGAGATCGGTGCGTAGCTCGCGGAGGAAGTAGCTCTCTGCCTTCTTGGCTTCTTCGGAGGCATCACGCAGGCCGCGCGTCTTCGCCAGCGCCGCGAGGTAGAGGTAGTCGACGTCGGTGTAGACGTAGACGCTCTTCCCTGTGCGCTTAGCCTTGACGAGCTCAGCGTGATCGAGTACGGCCTGCTTGTCCAGCGCCTTCATACCACGGCGGATCATCTCCTCGAGGCGCAGACGCAGGGCGGACTCCAGATCGGAGTAGGCGGCCATACGCAGCAGCGTACGCAGCACGTACTCGGTGGTATAGAGGCTCCCCTCCATCCCTGGATACCACGCCCACAGGCCGTCGGAGGTCTGCAGGTCGCCGAGACGCTTGAGGAGCTGATCGCTCGTGGTCGTATGATCATGACTGAGGAGGAAGCGAGCCAGCTCACGCTCTTGCTCAGCTTCCTGCTTCAGGCGACGCGCCCAAGGGCTCTTCGAGAGCAGGCTATCACGCCCGATGAGAGCGCCGTAGCTGGTACCCTTCTGCGTGGACTCGGGGGCGTTCAGCACACCCTCTGCCCACTTATGCAGGGGCTCATAGCCGACGAGGAGGCGGGCTACCGACTGCCCGAAGAGGGCCGTAGCAGCAGCGAAGGCGGAGGCCTCCTTATTATAGGTCATCACGGGGAGTGCCGTGAGTGCCAGACGCGAGGCGTTGGGCTGAAGGGTGACGGAGAAGAGACCCGACTCAGGCATCTTGCCCGTAGAGGGGAAGAGCGGAGCCAGTGAGATGCGCTGCGTCCCCTCGGAGTGGGAGGAGAAGGCGATCGTCTCGGTGATGGTCTCACGGTCGGAGAGGACGGGCAGGATGTGCTGCTCGCCGTCGGAGGAATGGTTACCACGGGCGATGACACGCACACCGACGGAGTCCAGACCACGATAGCCCTCCAGCGGGAGGCTCAGGGTCGTAGCTGACGAAGCGGCGATGTCGAAGGTCTGTTGTTGGGTCGAGCGCACCGCACCACTCGCGGGATCGAAAAGCTCGAGGGTCAGCGTACCACGCTGGGCTTCGGGACTCTCATTACGCACCTCGGTGACGAGGGTCGCGGCATCGCCCTCACGGACAAAGCGAGGGAGTGTGGGGCGGATACTGAATTCGCGAGATGTCTCTACCGTGCGGCGCTCGACATGATGATCCAGCGTACGGCTGTGGGCGTTGAGGACGAGGCGCCAGCGGGAGAGCTGCTCAGGGGCATTGAAGCTCCAGCTAACCTGTCCCTTGCTATCGGTCTTTAGCTCGGGGAGGAAGAACGTCGTCTCGGAGAAGTCCTGGCGAAGCTTCACTTCAGGGGCGCTCACCTCTGGATCCCAACCCGCGGGACGAGCGGACTTCGCGCTGCGAGGGACAGCAGCTGTGACTACATGATTGACGAATTTAGAGTCAGCAGCGAGACCCAGAGAAGAGCCATACAGCATAGGACGTGCGACTGCAAGCATCTCCTCGAGATACTCAGGGGAGGCTTCCTCCTTATCATCCCCGGACTTCTTGATGAAGGGTGAGCGGAATGCTCCACGAGGCTTATCACCCAGCCAAGTAGCCCACCATCCTCCATCAGGATAGCGCCCATGATTCTGCTTACGGACAGAGGCGGAATAGTTACCGAGGAGCCCTGAGAAGCTGGTATTCTTCAGGCGCAGCGCAGGGTACCATGGACTCAGCTTCCCGAAAGCTTCGAGGGCGGCATCGTACATCCAGACGGCTACCGCCACACCTTCAGCAGGGCGCCCCTTAGCATCACGGAGCGTGAAGCTCCACGTCTCCTTACCGCCCGCCTTCAGTCGGTCACGGAAGCTATCCCACGTGATCTGAAGCTGCTTCTCGGGTTGTGTCCGCTGAAGCGTCACCTCTTCGCGGAGGAAGCGACCGTCACGCACGGTGTAGAGCTGTACCTTGATCTCTTCGGGCTCGGTGGGCTCCTTGGAGATATCTATCGGGAGCGTACACAGCGCACCAGCCTTCGAACGAAGGACGCCCGAGGCAATGGGGCCACGCTGACTATATACACTATAGTAGATGTAGGCATCGGGGAGGCTCGTCGCATAGTAGACGACAGGCTTCTGCCCTGCGCCATACTTCCCGTCGCCTGCGGAGAGGAGGAGGGGCGCACGCAGGTCGCTGACCTTGCTATCATGCGCATCGAAGAGATAAAGAGCCATCTGCCCGACATAGGAGAGCGAGTCGCGGTACTTGACGGTATAGTCCAGCTCATAGCGTCCCGAGGGAAGGGAAGCTAAGTGAGGAGCCAGCTCGATGAGGCTATCAGTAAGGGTCATCCCCTCCAGATGTACCTTCCCACCACTCATGAGGCGATAATGAACGGTCGGAGCCTCGGGGCGGGATCTATAGGTATCGTTCGAGAAGTGGAGCGTCGTGCTCGCACTCTTGCGGTCAATGAACTGGGCGAGTTTCACCCTCACCGCCCCCACGGGCTGACCGATGGGTATATTCAAGAACTTCTTTTGACTCTCACCAGCTCCATCCGTTGAGGTGACAGTCAGCACATAGTGGTACCACGGAGCGAAGTAATCCCCCTCACGCTGCGTGAGCTTCTGGGGATCCTCGGGAAGAGGCACCGTGAAGGAATAGCGACCCGAGGCATCAGTGACGACCTCCGACGTGATCTTCTCCATCTTGCTACGATCGCTATAGTCGACGCTCAGCCCTCTGAAGCTCCAGAAGGTAGCATGACGCTCGAGCGTATAGCGCACACGGGCATCCGCTACGGGGCTACCACTGAGCGTGCGCACCGAGCCCGTGATGGGGAGCGTGCCGCCATACTGATAGGGAGGCTGGGGCATGTCGACGGTGAGCTCCGTACCCTCGCGCTTATACTCGAAGACAGCGAACTTACAGCTGAACTCAGACGAGAGCTCTTGATCACGCTCCGATGCCGCCCGAGCCTGGATATGATAGTCACCCGTGAGGCCATCCTTCGGCAGGGTGATGCTGGTCGAGAAGCGCCCGAAGGCATCCGTCTGGACCTTGAGCTCCTGCACCTTCTCACGCGATGCATTGATGACCTCGAGCGTGAGGGACTTCGAAGCTGCTACACGAGCATCCTCGGCGTGCATACGCACCTCGGAGTACACCCCATAGATATGAGCCGTCTGTCCAGGACGATAGGCAGGACGGTCGGTGGTCACATAGCCTTTGTAGGCATAGAGACGTAGGGGGTCAGCAGGCCCCTCGCCCTTTCTCCACCCGCGGGAGTGGTAGGATTCGGCGATGAGTGGGTCCTTCCCCGATGCCAAGAAGTAGCGGTAGGTCCCCTCCTTGAGGTGATAGAACCCGAGAGCATCGGTCTTCACATCCCCCTTATAGGCAAAGTCAACCATATCAGAGGATATCTGATAGGAGTGGAAGGACTGATCAGCTACGGGTGCCCCAGTACGGGCATTCAGCCACTGATGCGCCCCTGCATTCCCTATCTCATGCGCGAGATAGACGTACTCCGTACGCATCAGACGATTCGTCGCATCTAAGTCCTTGGACGAAGCCTCGGGAGAGTACTCGAACGTGGTCGTTAGGAAGTAGTTGGCTGGTGTAGGGAGATCCAGGCTAAAGGGCTTAGCTCCCTTGCCTTCACCCAAGTCATCGAGCTGGAAGGTTACCTCCTTCGTCGCTATGGGCTTGTCTTGGCTACCAGGCTTCCACTCCTCACGCGTATCGGGGCGGATAATCGTAGGGACCTTATAGAGTCGCACCGTGGCCTTCGTCACGAGATAGGGTGCCTCCAGATGGACGCCTACTCTGTCGAGGTAGCTACGGTCAGCCCTCTGTAGGATCTCGGGGCGACGACACTCCTTAGCCTCTTCCCCAAGCTGCTTGCGCATCCCGGAAGTGAGGGCCGTCACACGCTGGATGACCGACTCGAGGAAGCGAGCACGGCGCAGACGCTGGTAGGGATAGATCCCGAGGAGCGAGCTGAGCCCCGTACTGACCTCCTGATGGGTCGCATACTTCTTGAGATAACCCTCAAGTGCCTCGATGCGCTGGGTCTCTGTCATCTTATCCTTGTCGAGGTGGATCTGATGTCTGTCAATGAGTGCACGATAGTAGATACTCTTGCTCGCCTCGGCGGCAGGGCGGAGCGTCTTCAGTGCCTCACGATGCAGGGCTTCAAGGGCATCATCTTCGGGGAAGTTGTTGAGTAGCTCCGTACCAAACGTAGGCTCTCCGATCATCCCTTCATCAATAGAGAAGGCGGCGGAATAAGGCTTCAGCGAAGCCGACAGCGCTGCGGGATCGCTGATGAGCTCACGGATACGGGTCGTGTAGAAGGTATTGTAGTCCTGCTTGCTCCAGCTCTCGGGATTCACAGGATCGACATGCTTCGCCACGATCTCCTCGGAGCGGTAGCGATAGCGATCCTGATGATCGGAGTAATAGCACAAGGTGAAGAGCTTGAGGGCTAGGCGGTCCGTCGCCGTCAGCCAAGGCAGGCTCTTCAGCTCATGAAGGGTCTGGTAGGCATTGATCTTCGCCTCGGGATCTCGACCTACCGTGCGTAGCCAGAGCTCCGAGTAGCCCTGGAGGAGGATATTGAGGTCGTGCTTCTTCATGCCGTAGTCGATGAGTTCGCGGGTGAGCGGGATATTAATACGATTACGATCACTCTGTCGGCTCGTATTGGGCTTGAGGATGCGCTGAATCTGCTGCACCCGTTGGATCTGGGGAGTAGCCTTAGCGCTCTGCTTCTTCTGCCCATAGCTGGGTAACGAGAGCGAGAGAGCTAGGAGGAGGGCGTATCTGATCTTCATAAGAGGGAGGTGTATGTGGTAGGGATCAGGAGATTGACTTATACAGCAAAGATAGCAAGCTCTTCACAATACTGTATCTCTTGGAAGTAAGCCTATTGATTTCCCCGTGCGAAGCCCTACTTTTCTGGTGACCGAGCGGGTGAAGAAGTTGCGCTCCCACAGGCCGTAGCGAGCGCCTCTCGGGGAGGGAAAAGCGCTATTCTCGTGAAGAAAAAAGCGCCTTCCCGTAGTGGCTTTCTTCTGTCTATGCACGTAGTCTTAAAGACCAGGCACGCAAATCCAAATATCCACGCACATAGATTTATCGTCCACGCACGTAGCCCAAACTTATCTGCTACGCGTCCATAATTTTTATCCCTACGCAGAGCAACAACCTAATATAGGTCAGCCCGGCGACCAATATAGGTCGGTATCCCTACCCTCCGCCGTATAAAAAGGGAAACTCCTCTGCAGGCAGGATGCAAGCATCCAGACCTACAGAGGAGCAACCCCTAACAACTAAACTAACAATATCACGTGGGACGTGCGCCCTTAGCGGAAGCGCAGCTGTCCATCTTCGACGTCAAGCGTGATGACACTGGAGCGGTCGACAGCACCCGAGAGGATGCTCTTTGAGAGCTCATTGAGCACCACATGCTGGATGACGCGGCGTACAGGACGTGCCCCAAACTCAGGGTCGTAGCCTTCCTTGCCGATCCATTCGACAGCCTCGGGCGTATAGTGAAGCTCGATGCCATTGACCTGCAGGAGGCGGGCCGTGCTGTCGAGCTGGATGCGGACGATCTCGTCAATCTCTTTGCGACCCAGCGGGGTGAAGACGATGGTCTCATCGATACGGTTGAGGAACTCAGGACGGATCGTCTTCTTCAGAAGGCCGAGTACCAGCTCACGCGTCTCGTCGATAGCAGCCTGCTCACCACCCGCGGGGACGTCGGAGAGGCGCTCACGGATGAGGTCGGAGCCGAGGTTACTCGTCATGATGATGATCGTATTTTTGAAGTTCACCAGACGACCCTTATTATCCGTCAGACGACCGTCATCGAGGACCTGCAGGAGGACGTTGAAGACGTCGGGGTGAGCCTTCTCGATCTCGTCGAAGAGGACGACGGAGTAGGGCTTGCGGCGGATAGCTTCGGTGAGCTGACCACCTTCGTCATAGCCTACATATCCAGGAGGTGCACCGATGAGACGGGTGGCGGAGAACTTCTCCTGATACTCGCTCATATCGATACGGGTGAGCATCGTCTCGTCATCGAAGAGGACTTCAGCCAGCGCCTTCGCCAGCTCGGTCTTCCCGACACCGGTGGTACCGAGGAAGATGAATGAGCCGATAGGACGCTTGGGATCCTGAAGACCGGCACGGCTACGGCGTACGGCGTCGGCGACGGCACAGATAGCCTGCTCCTGACCGACGACGCGCTTGTGCAGCTCTTCCTCGAGATGCAGGAGCTTCTCACGCTCGCTCTGGAGCATCTTCCCGACGGGGATCCCCGTCCAGCGAGAGACGATATCGGCGATATCCTCGGCAGTGACCTCCTCACGGATCAGAGCGCTATCGCCCTGAGCCTCGGTGAGCTCCTGCTGGATAGAAGCGATCTCGGCTTCCTTCTCCTTGAGTCGGCCGTAGCGGATCTCAGCGACGCGACCGTAGTCACCGCTGCGCTCAGCGCTGTCAGCCTCGATCTTCAGCTGCTCGACCTCGATCTTGCACTGCTGTATGCGGTTGATGAGCTCCTGCTCACGCATCCACTTAGCCTTGTCGCCAGCCTCTTCTTCGCGCAGCGTGGCGATCTCCTTATTGAGTTCCTCGAGCTTCTCCTCGTCGTCCTCACGGCGGATAGCCTCACGCTCGATCTCGAGCTGGGTGATACGACGTGCGATCTCGTCGAGGCCCTCGGGGAGGGAGTCAATCTGCATCCTCAGACGTGCGGCAGCTTCGTCCATAAGGTCGATAGCCTTGTCGGGGAGGAAGCGGTCGGTGATGTAGCGGTCGGAGAGGCGGACAGCAGCGATGATGGCATCGTCCTTGATACGCACCTTGTGGTGGTTCTCATACTTCTCCTTCAGCCCACGGAGGATGGAGATCGAGCTGGCTTCATCAGGCTCGTCGACCATGACCATCTGGAAGCGGCGCTCCAGAGCCTTGTCCTTCTCGAAGTACTTCTGGTACTCGTCGAGGGTCGTAGCACCGATAGAGCGGAGTTCGCCACGTGCCAGAGCAGGCTTGAGGATGTTAGCAGCATCCATAGCGCCCTCGCCCTTACCAGCACCTACGAGGGTGTGGATCTCGTCGATGAAGAGGATGATCTCGCCTTCGCTCTTCGTGACTTCGGTGACGACGGACTTCAGACGTTCTTCGAATTCACCCTTATACTTCGCACCAGCGATCAGGGCACCCATATCGAGGGAGTAGACCTGCTTGGAGCGGAGGTTCTCGGGGACGTCGCCACGGACGATACGGAAGGCCAGACCTTCTGCGATAGCCGTCTTACCGACACCAGGCTCCCCGATGAGGATGGGGTTATTCTTCGTACGACGTGAGAGGATCTGCAGGACGCGACGGATCTCATCGTCACGGCCGATGACAGGGTCGAGCTTACCGCTACGAGCACGCTCGCAGAGGTTGATAGCGTACTTGCTGAGGGCGTTGTACTGCTCCTCGGCGTGCTGGCTGGTGACGCGGTTACCCTTACGCAGCTCGTCGACAGCCTTACGGAGCTCTGCGACCTGCAGGCCGAAGTCACTCTTCAAAAGGCGAGCGACCGAGGTGTCGACCTCAGCGAGTGCGAGGAAGAGGTGCTCGAGAGCCACATACTCATCCTTCATCTCGGAGGCAATGTCCTCAGCCTTGTCGAGTACCTTCGTGGCATCGGAGCTGAGATAGGGTTCGCCACCCGAGACCTTAGGCAGAGCCGAGAGCATACGCTGCAGGCTCTCCTCAAGACGGGCACGCTGGATAGCGAGCTTAGAGAGGAGGAAGTCGGTAAGACTATCTCCGAGAGTCAAAATACTTGTAAGCAGGTGAACGGGCTCAATGGCCTGATTGCCGGCCTTGCGAGCGAGCTCGATAGCGCTCTGCAGGGCCTCCTGCGACTTGATGGTATACTTATTAATGTTCATTTTTATGTCCGGGGGTGGACCTTAGTGCCCACGCTACATACCCTTCTGCAAAGCACGTACCCAGCCCGAAAAGCACGCCATTATGACATACAAAGCGGGATGACATCGCATAAACGGCATTATTGCACGCCATTATGTCGCACATATAGGTAATAAAAGACCCGCGCCCATAGCTCACTCGGAGCCATGGGCGCGGGTCGTATATCTTATATGTAGGGCGGGCTACTTACGCAGCTGCTCCTCGATGCGAGCACGCACGTCGTCAGCGATCTCCTCGACGGGGATACGCGCTACGACGTCTTCGGCGAAGGCATTACTCAGCATCAGGCGGGCTTCCTCGAGGGAGATACCGCGCTGGCGCATATAGAAGAGAGCGTCTGCGCTGAGCTGACCCGTGGTCATCCCGTGGGAGCACTTCACGTCGTCAGCATAGATCTCCAGCTGGGGCTTCGACTGCATACGAGCCGTGGGCGAGAGCAGGAGGTTACGGTTGTTCTGATAGGCCTGCGTCTTCTGTGCGTCTTGCGCTACGAGGATACGCCCGGTGAAGACACCACGGCTATCGTCACGCAGCACGTACTTGAAGAGCTCATCCGAGGTGCAGTGCGGTACTGCATGCTCGATGTAGGAGAAGTTGTCCGCATGTGCCTTCCCTGCGGTGAGGACGAAGCCAGAGACCTTGAGGTCGGCACGCTCTTCGGCGAGCGTAATGAAGTAGTTATTACGCGTCACACCATTGCGTAGTGTGACACCGCTGAGGTCGACGACGCTATCCTGCATCTGACGGACATAGAGCGAGGAGATACGCACATTCGCTTCGGCCGACTCCTCACGCTCGATGAGAGAGAAGCGGGCACGGCGCCCGACGTGGACCTCGATGGTGCGCAGCGCCATAGCGCGCTCCGTCGTCTCGGGGCAGTCACGGAAGTGGAGCGTCGCCTCGGCGTCATCCTCGAGGATGATGAGCGCGCGCTCTACGGAGATATGCCCCGCCAGACGTGGCAGGATATAGCTCAGCTCGATGTGACCAGGGATCTTCGCGCCACGAGGCACGTAGATGACGAGAGCCTCGGCAGCGAAGAGGGTGTTCAGCGCGACGAGCCCATCGGTAGCGATGGGTGCGATACGGCCGTAGTACTCCTGCGCCAGCTCGGGATGCAGGCGAACGAAGTCCGAGAATGCACCGATGAAGATCTCCGGTGCGAAGGCCTGCGATGCCCAGTAAGGAGCACCGTCCAGCACGTGGAGCTTCCAGTCCTCGGCGAAGAGGCCGGGCAGGTCGGTACGCTGGTAGTCCTCGCTCTTGAAGCGGGGTACCCCCAGACGAGCGAAGGCGTCATAAGCCGCCTCGCGGTAGTGATTGAGTAGCTGTGGACGCTCCTGCAGCTCCCCACTAAGGGCAGCGTAGAGGTCAAGGTACTTCTTGGTGATCGCTTCCATGGTCAGACTACTCTCCTACCTCTTCCTTGATCCAGTCGTAGCCACGCTCTTCGAGTTCGAGAGCGAGCTCGGGGCCACCGCTACGTACGATACGCCCCTTGTAGAGGACGTGCACGAAGTCGGGGCGGATATAGTCCAGGAGACGCTGGTAGTGCGTGATGACGATGGTAGAGTTCTCAGGGCTGCGCAGCTCATTGACGCCCTTAGCGACGATGCGCAGGGCGTCGATATCCAGACCACTATCCGTCTCGTCGAGGATAGCGAGCTTGGGCTCAAGCATAGCCATCTGGAAGATCTCATTGCGCTTCTTCTCACCACCGGAGAAGCCTTCGTTGACCGAGCGGCTGGCGAGCTTGTTGTCCAGCTCGACGAGTTCGCGCTTCTGCTTCATCAGCTTGAGGAACTCAGCAGCGGGCAGCGGATCAAGACCAGCAGCCTTGCGACGCTCGTTGAGGGCAGCACGCATGAAGTTCACCATGCTGACGCCAGGGATCTCGACGGGATACTGGAAGCTGAGGAAGAGGCCGAGGTGTGCGCGCTCCTCGGGCTCGAGCTCGAGGATATCCTCACCCTCGAAGGTCACGGAGCCCTCCGTCACCTCATAGGTGGGGTGGCCGACGAGGACCGATGAGAGGGTGCTCTTCCCCGAGCCGTTGGGGCCCATGATGGCGTGCACCTCGCCCTTGCCTACGGTGAGGTTGATTCCCTTGAGTATCTCTTTATCTCCAATGGATGCGTGGAGGTTCTCTATCTTAAGCATATCTATATGATTCGGAAATGGGGTGATGGGGATTAGCCTACGGAGCCTTCGAGGGAGATGCTCAGGAGCTTCTGAGCCTCGACAGCGAACTCCATCGGGAGCTTGTTCATGACTTCCTTGGCGTAGCCATTGACGATGAGGCCCACAGCCTCCTCGACGCCGATACCACGCTGCTGGCAGTAGAAGATCTGGTCTTCGCTGATCTTGCTCGTCGTGGCTTCGTGCTCGATGATCGCCGTGTCGTTGTCGACATGGACGTAGGGGAAGGTGTGTGCACCGCAGCGGTCGGAGAGCAGGAGGCTATCGCACTGCGAGTGGTTGCGGGCATTCTCTGCATTGGGGCCGACGTAGACGAGCCCGCGGTAGCTATTCTGGCTCTTACCAGCGCTGATACCTTTCGAGACGATACGGCTACGGGTATTCTTCCCGAGGTGGATCATCTTCGTACCGGTGTCGGCCTGCTGGAAGTTGTTCGTGACAGCGACGGAGTAGAATTCGGCGACGGAGTCATCCCCCTCGAGCACACAGCTGGGGTACTTCCACGTGATCGCTGAGCCCGTCTCGACCTGTGTCCAGGAGAGCTTGGAGCTAGCACCACGGCAGACGCCGCGCTTGGTGACGAAGTTGTAGACACCGCCCTTACCCTCCTTGTCGCCAGGGTACCAGTTCTGCACGGTGGAGTACTTCACCTCAGCCTCCTTCTCGACGATGATCTCAACGATGGCGGCGTGAAGCTGGTTCTCGTCACGCTGGGGAGCGGTACAGCCCTCGAGGTAGCTGACGTAGGCACCCTCGTCGGCGACGATGAGTGTACGCTCAAACTGCCCCGTGTTGATAGCATTGATACGGAAGTACGTGGAGAGCTCCATCGGACAGCGCGTACCCTTCGGGATGTAGACGAAGGAGCCATCACTGAATACGGCGGAGTTCAGCGCAGCGAAGTAATTATCGGTATAGGGGACGACGACACCCAGGTACTTCTTCACCAGCTCGGGGTACTCGCGTACGGCTTCGCTGAAGGAGCAGAAGATGATACCCTTCTCGGCGAGGGTCTCGCGGAAGGTCGTCTTCACCGATACGGAGTCCATGACCGCGTCGACGGCAATCCCTGAGAGCATCTTCTGCTCCTCGAGGGGGATACCGAGCTTCTCGAAGGTGCGCAGGAGCTCCGGATCTACCTCATCGAGGCTCTTCGGGCCCTCCTTCTTCTTCGGAGCGGCATAGTAGATAATGTCCTGGTAGTCGATAGGGGGGATCTTCAGCAGCGCCCAGTCGGGTTGCTCGAGGGTCAGCCAATGGCGGTATGCCTCGAGACGGAACTGCAGGAGCCACTCTGGCTCACCCTTCTTCTCCGAGATCAGGCGGACGGTCTCTTCACTGAGCCCCTTGCCGATGGTCTCGGTATCGATGTCGGTGGTGAAGCCATATTTGTAATCGCTCGAGGTGACCTCGTCGATGATCTGATCGTTATCTTGCATGCAATAAATATGGATGGTTATTCCTCCTACGCTGTAAACACGGAGTGAGGGAATTTGGTTGCCAGACGCCACCCATGTGTGCGGGACTCATGCCCACACCTCGGGAGACTATTTGGCGTAGCTGACGCTGCGGGTCTCGCGGATGACGGTGATCTTGACCTGCCCAGGGTAGGTCATCTCGTCCTGGATGCGCTTAGCGATCTCTGCTGAGAGCGTAGCGATGCTGTTGTCGTCGGTGTTCTCTGCGCCGACGATGACACGGAGCTCACGACCCGCCTGGATAGCGTAGGTCTTCACCACTCCTGGGTAAGAGAGGGCGAGCTGCTCGAGGTCATTAAGGCGCTTGATATAAGCCTCGACGATCTCACGGCGTGCACCGGGACGCGCGCCACTGATGGCGTCACAGACCTGGACGATGGGGGCGATGAGGCTCTCCATCTCGACTTCGTCGTGGTGTGCCCCGACGGCATTACAGATGTTCGCCTTTTCCTTGTACTTCTCACAGAGCTTCATCCCCAGGAGTGCGTGTGGCAGCTCGGGCTCGTCATCGGGCACCTTACCGATGTCGTGCAGGAGGCCGGCACGCTTAGCGTGCTTGGGGTTGAGACCCAGCTCACTGGCCATGATGGCGCAGAGGTTAGCGGTCTCGCGGGAGTGCTGGAGGAGGTTCTGCCCGTAGGACGAGCGGTACTTCATCTTACCGATGAGGCGGATGAGCTCGGGGTGCATACCATGGATACCGAGGTCGATGACGGTGCGCTTCCCCGTCTCGATGATCTCTTCCTCGATCTGCTTACGCACCTTCGAGACGACCTCTTCGATACGGGCAGGGTGGATACGGCCGTCTTGGACGAGCTGATGCAGGGCCAGACGTGCTACCTCACGGCGCACGGGGTCAAAGCTACTGAGGACGATGGCTTCGGGGGTGTCGTCGACGATGATCTCGATACCCGTAGCGGCCTCGAGGGCGCGGATGTTACGCCCCTCACGGCCGATGATACGGCCCTTGATCTCATCGCTCTCGATGTGGAAGACGGTGACGGAGTTCTCGATAGCCGTCTCGGTCGCCAGGCGCTGGATCGACTGTATGACGATGCGCTTGGCCTCCTTGTTGGCGGTCATCTTCGCTTCTTCGACGATCTCGTTGATATAGCCCTGAGCTTGGTCCTTGGCTTCGGCGCGAAGGCTCTCGATAAGACGCTCACGCGCCTCGTCTGCAGAGAGTCCGCCGAGGGCTTCGAGGCGCTTCTGCTCGCTCTGACGAAGGAGCTCCAGCTCAGCCTTCTTCTCCTCGTACTCGGCCTTCTTGACGTCGTATTCTTCCTTCTTCAGCTCGATGCCCTCACTCTGTAGGGCGAGCTTTTCCTTGAGTATATCGATCTCTTGGTTGCGCTTCTCTACCTCATTGTGGCGCTGCGTGAGCTCCTGCTCGCGGGTCTTCAGTCGGCCCTCGATCTGCTTGAGCTTATTATTGCGCTGTGCCACCTGCTGCTCGAGGTCACCCTTGAGCTGCAGGAACTTCTCCTTGACCTCAAGGAGCTTCTTCTGCTTGAGGACTTCAGCTTCACGCTCCGCCTCACTGAGGATTGCACGAGTCTTCTGCCCGAGGAGCTTCTCCGAGACGACCCATGAGAGAGCCGCACCGAGGATAAGCGCACCGATGCAGATGATAATGATCGTAATTGTTCCCATTCCTTTGTCTGAAATAAATGTAATGCTGAAGGAAAGGGACGCTGTGGTTATCGGGACGAGGTGGGGGGATCGTCAATGAGCTGTCGCGCCTGACGAATCAGAGCCTCAAGCTCCTCATTGATCTCCACGAGGCGTGGAGTCAAGGTCTGCTTGCGCGCTTCCAGAGCAGTGTGTACCTGCTTGTAGCGCGTAGCGATATCGATAGCAGCCATCGCCAGATATCCCTCTGCGGGGACCTCGGAGCGATTGGGGTACTTATATCGGTAGATACGCAGCGTAGTGGCAATCTCCTCACCTGCATCGCGGTAGAAGCGTTCCTCGGAGCGAGGGACGTAGAGCGAGAGGCGGGTGTGCTCGACAGCGAGTGTGATACGCTGCAGGGCCTCTGGGCTGGTATTGGTATCCATATATCGGTAGCGGGGCGGGGTGGCCCCAAGCTATTCGGTCTCTGACTATATCTCGGGCTCAGACGCTGCGGTGGGCTCGGGCTCACTGGTGAGCTGGCTGATGCAGCGGTCGAGCTGACTGATGATCCCATCAAGGAGCTCCCGGGCATCCCTACGGCTGACATCTTCCATATCAGGAGAGACAAGTGCCGAGGCAGTGGCCAAGGTCGCTTCGTGTCGTCGCACTGACTTGAGTTCTTCTTGCATCGCATGAAGAGCTTCATCCCGTTGCTGAAGGAGCATCCTGAGCTGAGCGAGCTTCTCGTTCTGCTCTGCGACAATACCGGCGAGACGTCGGATATTGACTTGTAATCGCTGGAGCTCTTGGTCTTCGGCTTGGGTCATAGCGTCGTTATTCCTTATGTATGCAAAGGTACGCTTTTTTAGCCTCTTCCCCGCCCCCGCTCTATATATAAGTAGAGCACCCCTCTCAAGAAGGCCACCCAACCACCTGCCCCCACACGACTCGACCCCCTCGACTTCATCCTCAAAAAAAGGGTGCAGTCAGACAGTCTCTTAGCAGGAGCAAAAACCAACCAGTACTGGTCACTCGTCCGACCAGTACTACTTCGCGCGGCGACCAGTACTGGTTCCTATGGGTGACCAGTACTGGTTCGATCGCTGACCAGTACTGGTCGCAATCACCCTCTCTCCCACGACATCTATAGTATGCAGCTGAGGGAGGTGCTACCGACCTATATTGGTCATCGGGCTGACCTATATAGGTCCGTGTCGTGATCTATATTGGTCGGAAGAGCGATTTATATAGGTCAGCCCGATGACCAATATAGCTTCATACCACCCCCTTCTATTGGACAGTCACATATAGGCGTGCAAGGAGACGATATAAAGCAGCTTGCCCTCGGGCTCCACAGCGGGAGCTCGAGGGCAAGCCTTCTATAGGGATCGCCCGTGTGGGGCGAGGCCGTCGGAGGGAGCGAAGTGCGCCCTACGCTGGATTAGTAACCCGTGTTCTGCTTGAGCTGCTCGGGGTTAGCCTGGATATCATCCGCAGGGATCGGATAGAGCGTGCGGTAGGCCTGCGAAGCAGCACCAGCCTTCACGCCAGCCTTCCAAGGCCATACGTAGTCAGCGGAGACGAACTTACCGAAGCGGATGAGGTCCGTACGGCGGTGACCCTCCCAGAAGAGCTCACGGCCACGCTCAGCGAGCATCTCGTCGAGCGAAGGCAGGGCGGAGTAGTTCCCCGTCGTAGCGCCGTAGGCACGAGCGCGTACGAGATTGAGGTACTGCAGACCCGTAGCCGTATTGGCCTTACCGCGGACAGCTGCCTCAGCATAGTTGAGGTAGAGCTCTGCCAGACGGAAGAGGGGGAAGTCAGCATCGCACTGGTCGCCATCGCTACCGTTGGCACCGGCGCTGGTGACGTTGCGGAACTTATGGACGTAGACCCCTTCGTCGAAGTTCGTGACCGAGGAGATGTCTGCCGTGGCAGCCGCTGTCATAAGGCAGCGCTTGTCGGTCGCCTTATTCGCACCGAAGAGGTCGAGAAGAGCCTTCGTAGCGCGGTTGCCCTGCCAGCCACCGTTGACACCCATAGCGACACCCGTGACGGACTTCGCCGTACCCCCCGTAGAGGAGTTGATGAGGAAGGTCATACCACCCCAGTTCTGCGACTTCTTACCATCATAGTTGACGGAGAGGATGATCTCAGGGTTGTTGAGGTTGTTGTCCGCCAGGAAGAGGTTTGCGTAGGTGGGGTGCAGGCTGTACTTACCCGAGCTGATGACCTTCTCGGCGTAGGTAGCTGCATCGGCGTAGCGCTCCGTACCCGTGTAGACCTCGGCATTGAGGTAGAGACGAGAGAGCAGTGCCCAGGCAGCAGCCTGGTCGGCACGACCGTAGTCACCTGCCTTAGGCGTCTTGAGGTCGCTCTCGATAGCCTTCAGCTCGCTCTCGATATAGTTGAAGAGCTCGCTACGGCTGATCTGACGAGGATAGACCTTACCCGTAGGCGTGGACTCGTCGACGAAGGGAGGATTGCCAAAGAGGTCGATGAGCACCCAGTACTGATAGGCACGCAGGAAGCGAGCTTCGGCGCGGTAGGTGCGGACCGTAGCATCGGAGGCCTTCGACTCGGTGTTCTTGAGAAACTCTGAGGCGAGCTTGATCTGGTAGATCGAGCGGTAGTAGAGGCCACGGATGATGGGGTTCGACGACGACCAGCTCATCGCATGGAGGTCGGGCACACCACCGTCACCCCAGGCGCAGATAGCCGTCTCAGTAGGCAGCTCCTGGAGGTTGAAGAGGCCACGAACGAAGTCACTCGCCCCTTCGTCGATACCTGCGATATCCCCACCGTCACCATTGCCCGAGAGAGCGTATGCGCCGTAGACCTTAGCGAACGCTTGGAAGGTCTTTGCAGGGGAGTTATAGATCGTCTGGGAAGTCTCCCCGTTGGTGGGGAAGCGATCCAGATCCTTGGTGCAGGACGAGAGGCCGAGAGCCGTGACGAGGCTAAGAGCCGTGAGGCCTCGGCGAAGAATCTTCTTATCTGTAGTCATGATCGGCTGTGAAGATTAGAGCGTGAGGGAGAGATTGAGCGAGTACGTACGTGGGATGGGATAGAGGCTGAAGTCGATAGCACGCTCAGGATCGAGACCCTTGTAGGAAGAGAGCGTGAAGACATTCTGCACAGTAGCCGAAGCACGGAGGTTAGCTCGGCCCAGGATACGACCGAAGTCATAGGCGAGCGTGAGGTTGTCCATCTTCAGGTACGAAGCTCTGTGGAGGTAGTAATCCGAGATGAACTGCTTATCACTATTCGTCTGGAAGTCTGAGACGTTGATCTCAGGCGTCGTGTTGCGGAAGTACTGACCCGAGTTGAGCACAGCGGAGTGCGTAGCCATATAGGCCGAGATGTTGTCGTAGATATAGTTCCCGAGACCCGAGCGAAGTGAGGTCGAGAGCGTCCAGCGGTCGAAGGCAAGACTCGTAGAGAAGCCCATCGTGACCTTAGGCTCGGGGTTGTGCGTGCGGTACTTATCCAGCTCGTTGATGACGCCATCCTTGTGGCGGTCTACGAACTGACCTTCCAGGGGCTTGCCGTTAGCATCGTACTTCTGCTCGTAGACGAAGAAGGTACCAGGGGCATAGCCGACGGAGTGGATCTGTACGTTCGTACCCGTCAGACCCGTGACGCCCCCCGTGGGGACACCCTGATAGCCGGGGACTTCGACAGCGTTGAGCTTGGTGATGCGCGTGCTGTTGGAGCTGATGTTGTAGCTCACATCCCACGTCAGACGCTTGGTCTGGACAGGGGTAGCATTGATGCTGAACTCAAAGCCCTTGCTGGAGATGTTACCGACATTCGTGAGGATGCGGTTAGAGAAGTTCGCCCCTGCAGGCGTGGGGATCTCGTTCAGCAGGTCGCTGGTCTTCTTCTGGTAGAAGTCGAGCGTACCCGAGAGACGACCCTTGATGAAGCTGTAGTCCAGACCTACGTTGTAGGTAGCCGTCTGCTCCCAGTGGATATTAGCATCGTAGGCAGCTGGGCGGAGCATGTTGTAATACTGGTCGCCGAACTGATACGTAGCCGTATTCGTGCTGAGCGAGTAGAAGGGGAGGTAGGTGTAGTTCCCGATACCATCCTGCTGACCCGTGACACCGTAGCCGAGACGGAGCTTGAGGTCATCGATCCAAGAGACATTCTTGAGGAAGTTCTCCTGGTTCATACGCCAAGCCAGTGCCAGAGCGGGGAAGACACCCCAGCGGTTCTCCTTGCTGAAGCGCGAAGAGCCGTCGGCACGCACCGTAGCAGTGAAGAGGTAGCGGTCCATGAGGCTGTAGTTCAGACGGCCGTAGAAGGACACCAGCGTATTCTGTGGGTAGTCGTACTCGTAGACGGGAGTCGATACGAGCGTCTTGTCATAGGTGTAGTCAGGCGTGTTGTGGACGAAGGTCTTCCAGTCCTGATAGGAGTACCCTGCCATGACGTCGACGCGGCTCTTCAGCGAGCGAAGCTCCTTGACGTAGTTCGCATAGAAGTCAAAGAGGAGGCTGCGCTTGCGCTGGTCGTAAGCATTGTTCGTACCGCTCTTATAGACGTCGGGCTGACCTGCCTGCTTGAGGGTGTAGCGCTGCCATCCGAGGGAGGAGTTCTCGGGGATGACGACCGTACCCTTACCCGAAGCGTAGTCGTAGCCGAGGTTCACGTTGAGCTTCAGCTCGGGGAGGAAGTGGAGCTTATAGTCGATCTTCAGATTGCTGATCGTGCGGAAGACATCACTGATATCCTCCTTCTGATTGAGGAGAGCGACAGGGTTCTTAGGAGCGAGCTTCTGGAGGCCTGTCCCGTCTAGCTGTGTCCAGTAGCCACCGAAGGGCGCGTAGGCAGGGTCAGCATCACGGACTGGACGCGTGGGGTCGAACTGTACAGCAGCACCGATAGCTTCCTTGTTAGCGAAGCGATTGTGCGTAGCGCTGAGCTTCACGCTCGCATCGATAGAGAGGTGATTGTCGAAGAGACGGGGATTGAGGCTGATGTCACCGCTGAAGCGATTCATCTTGTCGGTCTTCAGTACACCCTCCTGGTGGTAGAAGCCCGTAGACACGCGGTAGGGGAGCTTGCCGGCAGCACCACTGACGCTGACGTTGTAGTCACCACCGTAGGCGAGCTGATAGATCTCGTCCTGCCAGTCGGTATTCGCCGTGCCGAGCTTCGAGGCCGTAGCGGGGGAGATACGCTGGATGAGTGAGCGGTACTCGTCAGCCGAGAGCACGCGCACACGGCGAGCAGCTTCGGAGAGGGAGCTCTGTACGGAGACAGCGATCTGGGTCTTCTGCCCGACCTTACCACGCTTGGTGGTGATCATGATGACCCCGTTGGAGGCGCGCGAACCGTAGATAGCGGTAGCAGAAGCGTCCTTGAGGACGTTCATCGAAGCGATGTCCTGAGGGTTGAGTGAGCTGAGGATGCTGGGGGCACCAGATACAGCGGTATTCTCGATAGGTACACCGTCGATGACGATAAGCGGGTCGTTGCTGGCATTGAGCGAAGCACCACCGCGGATACGGATACGGCCACCAGCCCCGGGAGAGCCCTCGGGCGTGATCTGTACCCCTGCGATCTTACCGACGAGGAGGTCGCTGGCCGTGGAGATAGCACCCTTCTGGAAGTTCTTCGCATTGAGGGTGCTGACGGATCCGGTGAGGTCCTTCTTCTGCATGGAGCCGTAGCCGACGACGACGACTTCCTTGAGGTTCTCAGCACTCTCGGAGATGACGATCTTCAGCGGGAGCGTAGCGCCGCTGAGGGCTACGGTCTTCGTGGTATAGCCGACGCTGGAGACGATGAGGTGCCCATTCTTGGGGGCACGTACGGAGAAGTTCCCGTTGATATCGGTGATGACGCCCTGAGGGGTCTCCTTGACCTTGACGGAAGCCCCGATGACGGCTTCGCCCTTGTCATCTACTACCTGACCCTTGACCTGCACGTCCTGTGCGGAGGCTGTGAGGGAGAGGAAGAGTAGGGATAGACAGAGGTAGGTAAGGCGCAGAATCGCTTTCATATGAAGTGCTCTGTGTAAGTGAAAAAGTAGAGGCCCCGCCCACACTCCACGACTCTCTGTGAGTAGAGCTGTGGAGGGCGGTCGGAGACCTCGGTGTTTACTTCTTATTAGGTAGGATAGAGATCGCGAAGCCACCACCAGGAGCAGAGGTGAGCGAGAGCTTGCTGCCCTTCTTCACCTGGACCTTACGGATGGTGTAGACCTCGGGATTGGTCTTGTAGTTTGCGCCCTTGGCATCGGCGTAGATCGTAGCGGTGTAGGTCTTACCCGCATCGAGGAAGTCAAGCGTGAGGCTCGTCTTGTGGCCATCATAGCCAGCGACATTACCCACGAACCACTTGTCGGAGTCCTTTGCCTTACGAGCGATGGTGATGTATTCACCTGGCTCCGCTTCGATGATCTTCGTGTCGTCCCAGTCGACAGCTACGTCCTTGATGAACTGGAAGGCATCCATGTGCTTCGCATACACCTCGGGCAAGTCAGCTGCCATCTGCAGAGGGCTGTACATCGTGACGTAGCAAGCCAGCTGATTGCAGATCGTCGTATTGACGTGGGAGTTGTTCTGAGGATTGTACTTGCTGATATCCATCTGGAAGATACCAGGCGTGTAGTCCATCGGACCACCGATGAGGCGGGTGAAGGGCAGTACGGTGAGGTGGTTAGGCTTATTACCACCGAAGGCCTGATACTCCTGACCACGTGCCGACTCCTGCGCGATGAGGTTGGGATAGGTACGGCTGAGACCCGTCATATGGACGGACTCGTGGGCATTGACGGAGATCTTATGCTTAGCAGCCTCCTTGACAGCGTGGAGGTAGTGGTTCACCATGCTCTGACCGTAGTGGTGCTCACCGCGGGGGATGATGTTGCCTACGTAGCCGCTCTTGACAGCGGAGTAGCCGTTGTCAGTCATGAACTTGTAGGCCTTCTCCATGTGGCGCTCGTAGTTCGTGACCGAGCTGGAGGTCTCGTGGTGCATGATGATCTTCACGCCCTTGCTCTTAGCGTAGTCACGGAGCTCAGCGACGTTGAAGTCGGGGTAAGGGGTGACAAAGTCAAAGACACGGTCCTTGCTGTTACCGAACCAGTCTTCCCAACCGATATTCCAGCCCTCGACGAGGACAGCATCGAAGCCGTGCTTAGCGGCGAAGTCGATGTACTCCTTGACGTGCTGCGTATTGGCAGCGTGCTTGCCATTAGGCTTCACCTTCGAGTAGTCGGTCTTACCGATCTTCACATAGGGCAGGTCGTCGGTGTATGCCCAAGAGCTCTTACCCGTGATCATCTCCCACCAGACACCTACATATTTAATAGGCTTGATCCAGTCGGTCGTCTCGTAGGCACAAGGCTCGTTGAGGTTGTACGTCAGCTTCGAGGCGAGGATGTCGCGTGCATCACGGCTGACGATAGCCGTACGCCAAGGGGTGTTGAAGGGTGCCTCGATGTGCCCACGGTTGCCCTGTGCGTCAGGCGTCAGCTCCACACGGAAGGTCATCGTCTTGTCGTCCAGATCGAGGTTAATCGCAGGGAAGTCAATGAGGGCAGCCTCGTGGAGGTTGATGTACACACCCTTATCCGTCTTGAGCATCAGCGGCGTCTGTACGCCCGTCTTAGAGAAGGCGGTCTGGGAGCTGTTCTCCGTGAAGGCCTTGTCGAAAAGCCCACGGATCTCAGAGAGACGGCTGTGCTGGTAGTCGTACTCCTCGGTGTCATAGTCACCGGGGATCCAGTGCGCCTTGTGGTCGCCCGTCATAGCGAACTCGGTGAGCTCGCGCTTGACGACGTAGAAGTTACGACCCTTGCCGCCGGGGAACTCATAGCGGAAGCCAAGCCCGTCATCGAAGAGACGGAAGCGGATAGCTATGGGATCACCGTTGCTCTTCTTCTTGAGCGTGACGAGCAGTTCGTTGTAGTTGTTGCGGATCGACTTGACCTCGCCCCAGACAGGCTTCCAAGTCTCATCGAAGGTCGACTCCTTCGTGTCCGTGACCTCGAGGTCCTTGTCGAAGGACTTCTTCGCATCGGTCATCTCCAGACCGAGGTGACTGGGACGGATGATCTCCTGTCCATCAGCGAGGGAGAGGCTATACATAGGTGCCCCGTCCTGACTCAGAGAGAAGTGCAGCTGAAGCCCCTTGTTGGGCGAGCTGATCGTCTGAGCCAAGGTGCTCCATCCAGAGGCCAGGACCAGCGCGAGGGCCGCAGCCCAATGCTTTGCTTGCTTCATACGGTAGTTAATTAACGATATATATTATTCATACGGTAGTTAATTAACGATATATATTATTTGAGTGATAATGCTCGTGAATCCCTTCACAGGACGCCAATTCGTAGCCCCCTCAGCATCTCTGCCAAAGGGAGTGCAAATATAGAAATATTCTCGAACTACGGAGAGTGGATTTTATTAAGATTTTAAGAAAGCAACTATTTTTCCCCAAGAAACTTATGAACCCCCACCCATTTCACTCCCCATCCTCTACCCATGGACACCTCGGCGGAGGTGTCTTCATGGCATCAAGAAAGGCAGTGCCCCCTCAGCAAGGACGCTGATCCTTATACGCTCATCCCCATACAAATAGTATATACTTATATAGTAGCCTACGTAGAGCCCGTATTCAGGGAGTTTTGTGACCAGTACTGGTCGCTCGTCCGACCAGTACTACTTCGCGCGGTGACCAGTACTGCTTCCTATTAGTGACCAGTACTGGTTCGATCGCTGACCAGTAGTGGTCGCAATCACCCTCCTCCGCAGCTTCTCACAACTATCTATATATAAGAGCGATACCCCGCTCTGATTTAGGCATATCACTCGCCCCAAAAGAGATTTAAAAATAGCGAGAGAACAGCCATGCATATTTTAAAAACAGGAGCGCTCCAAACACAGAAAGGTCAAATATCACTATATTTGTCAAGTCTCGATTTAGGAAGGGGAAGATCTATTTCCCTGCCCACTTAGGCAGAGCTACTACAGGTGCATTCGGTCACATCCTCGCGAAGAGGACTTATTTATATCATATCGTATGAGACAGTTCAAACACTCAGTGGCGCTACTTTTGCTACTCGCGGTCGCGCCCTCCCTCTTTGCTCAGAAGCAGAGAAGTCAAGAATTCAAGGACAAGTACACGCTCTCTGAGGCGGTCATCCTGAGCCGTCACAACATCCGCGCCCCACTCTCCACCAAGGGAAGCCTTCTTGAGAAGGTCACCACACACCCCTGGTTCGCATGGACGGCTGGCGCAAGCGAACTCACCTCTCGAGGTGGCGCACTGGAAAATCAGTTCGGCCTCTACTTCCGTAAATGGGCCGTCGATGCAGGCCTCTTCAAGGAAAACGCAAACCCCACGAAAGACGAAGTAAACATCTACGCTAATAGCATGCAGCGCTGTATCGCCACTGCACGCTACTTCACCACCGCCTTCCTCCCCGTAGCAGACATCCAGGTCAATCACCGCTACGTCCCCAGCAAGATGGACCCCGTCTTCTTCCCCCGCCTGACGAAGATCAGCGAGTCCTTCAAGAAGGAAGCCCTCAAGCAAATCGCTGCTATGGGCGGTAAGCGAGGCATCCGAGGCATCAACGAGGACCTCAAGAAGGCCTACGAGATCACCGCCTCTACCCTCGACCTCAAGGACTCCCCCGCCTGCAAGGAAGGTAAGCTCTGCGCCTTCGACAACTACAACACCGAGATCCTCCTCGAGCGTGGCGAAGAGCCTCGCATGAAGGGCTCACTCAAGGACGCCACCACCTGCTCCGACGCCTTCATCCTCCAGTACTATGAAGAGCCCGATGAGAAGAAGGCGGCCTTCGGTCACGACCTTACGCTCGAGGACTGGACCCAGATCGCACGTATCAAGGACGTCTACGGCGATGTGCTCTTCGCTGCACCCATCGTCGCTGTCAACGTCGCCCACCCGCTACTTACTTATATGTATGATGAGCTGAACGCCAAGGGCCGTAAGTTCTCCTTCCTCTGCGGTCACGACTCCAACATCGCTTCCGTCACGGCTGCCCTTGACGTAGAGCCCTACGAGCTCCCCAACTCCATCGAGAAGAAGACCCCTATCGGTAGCAAGGTCGTCTTCGAGAAGTACGAAGGCAAGGACGGCAAGCTCTACTGCGATATCAACATCGTCTACCAGACGACCCAGCAGCTCCGTAATATCGAGCAGCTCAACCTGCAGAATCCCCCGATGGTCTACCCACTCCAGCTCAAGGGTCTCAAGCGCAACGCTGACGGTCTCTACCTGATGAGCGACGTCAACGGCCGCTTCCTCCAGGCTATCCGCGCCTACGACAAGATCGAGGACACTCTCTAAGCCCCTCCATTCATCCTAAGCAAGAAGTTACTAACACATGAATATCAAGCATAGTCTTCTCATCGCAGTCACTTCGCTCTCTGCCCTGACTGCGGCAAATGCACAGGAAAAAGTCGAGGTCAAGGTCACGGGTCGTGCCCTATTCGACGCTGCGACCTACTCGCAGAATGAAGCTGCCAAGACGCAGGATGGCACGATGAACGATGGGATCGGTATCCGCGATATGCGTATCGGTTTCAAGGCGTACTATGGCGACAACTGGTACTTCCGTGGAGATGCTTCCTTCACGAACAACAAGGTCTCCCTCAAGGACGTCTACCTGCAGTACAGCTTCAACAAGAATAACTTCATCCGCGCCGGTCACTACACCGTGCCCTTCGGTCTCTCCTCGGCCTACAGCTCTGCCAGCAAGGAGTACCTCGATGAGCCCGAAGCAAACGTCTACCAGCCAGGTCGTCGTATCGGTATCATGCATACCATCTCCAACGACCACATCTGGTGGCAGTATGGTGCCTTCGCTGACAACTCCGCTCTCACCACCAGCACCGACAAGGGCGCACAGGGCTACACCGTAGCAGGTCGTCTTGTCTGGCGCCCCGTGCTGACCGAGGGGGCTGGCTTCCACATCGGCTTCAGCGGTATGCACGTGAAGTCCGAGTCCGACCTCAAGGGCGGCTCGCACATCGCCTACTCGAAGAAGTACCTCACCGCTGTCGACAAGCGCAACGCTATGTCGCTCGACCTGACGGATGCCCGCTGGGAGAATAAGTTCACGGCCGAGTTCCAGGGCATCTTCCACAACGTCCAGGTCAGCAGCCAGTACTACTGGTCGCACGTGAACCGCGTCGGGGGCAATGCCTATGACACCAAGGGCTTCTACGTCTCTGCCCGTGGGATGATCATCAACCCTGTAGACTATAAGTACAACTACGTCACCTCGGGGGTCGACTCTCCTAACTCTGGCAACCTCGAGCTCATGCTCGGCTACGGCTTCCTCGATCTCACCGACAACAATGCGCTGACGAACTCAAACATCGCAGGTATGGCTGGTGCAGGTAAGATGACCGACTACAGCGCCGGCCTCTCCTACTACTGGAATAAGTACGTCGCACTGCGTCTGAACTACCACCACATGCAGGTCAAGCAGTGGAACCAGACCGACACGAAGAAGGTCAACGCACTGCAGCTCCGCGTACAGTATATGTTCTAAGTGCGTAGCTGACTACACACGATACCGCAGCGGGGCGGGGCAACGACTCAGTTGCTCCGCCCCACTTCTTTCGCCCTCCTCATAGCTGGACTTCCTCCACCGCGCACACGGCCTCCACGACCTATATAGATCGCTGAGTGAACCTATATAGGTCAGCTCTCGGACCTATATAGAGACTGTTGCGGCAGAGTCCTGCCCCCCACTAATTATGCCAAGGCATCGCACGCCCAGCTACCCGATGTACCTCTCCGAAGTGATACGCTTTTCCCTTCTCCTTATCGCGAGTATTTCTCTTATCCAGCGGAGGGAAAAGTGCTGTTCTTGCGAAGGAAAAAGCGCCTTCACTTAGTAGTATTCTTCTATCTATGTGCGTAGTCTTAAAGACCAGGTACGTAAATCCAAATATCCACGTACGTAGATATTAGAGCCACGTACATAGTCCAAACTTATCTGCCACTCGTCCACAACTTTTATCCCTACGCGGAGCAACAACCTATATATAGGTCACTTCACAAAGCTATATAGCTTTCTTCGCCATCCTATATAGGTCGCCATCGTGACCTATATAGCTTCGTCGTCGGACCAATATAGCTTCGCCCGATGACCAATACAGGTTCGCCCACCCTCCTCCCGAGGGGCGGTACCCTCTCCTCAAAAGCACGCCTTACGGAGAGGCTCAGTCCTCACGAATGAACTATCTTTGCATAGATATGCTTATGCTTAAGCATAGTTTACTCACGAATAGATTTGATTTAACTCTCAATGGGAAGTATCCTCGTCATAGTCATCGCTCTCGCCGTCCTCGGCGCCATCGCTGCTCTCGCAGCCACCATACAGTCGTACCTCAAGGCCCGACGCATCGCTCGTGGTGAGGTCATCATTGAGCCCGATCCTCAGGAGCTACCCCACGGAGAGGGCTGCTGTGGCAACCACCTGACCTGCGAGGCCGATAGCCTGCTGGCTGCCGTCAGCAAGCGCATCGAGTACTTCGATGACGAGGAGCTGGACCGCTTCAAGGGTCGCAGCGCCAGCGCCTACAAGGAGAGCGAAGTCGAGGAGTTCCGCGACGTCCTCCTCACGCTCGATGCCGACGAAGTGCCCGCCTGGGTGCGTAGCCTCCAGCTGCGTGGCGTCGAGTTCCCCGAGACACTCCGCCCCGAGCTCTACCTCATCGTCGGGGAGAACCGCGACTACCACGCCATCGTCGGCCGTCACGAGCCCAGCCCCGCAGCCTAAGTCCCCAGCGCACCGACCTCGACACTATGCCGAGTATCTTCGCCTATCAGTTCTACCAAAACGCCCTTGCGGCGTCCCTCCTTACCGCCATCGTCTGCGGTATCGTGGGGGCATATATCGTCGTGCGACGCATCGTCTTCGTCAGTGGCGGTATCACGCACGCCTCCTTCGGTGGGATAGGACTCGGCATCTACCTCGGCATCAATCCCATCCTCTCTGCTGCGGGTGCAGCCATCCTCGCCGCCTTCTCTATCGGCAAGCTCAGCCGTACTGAAGGCATCCGTGAGGACTCCGCCATCGCCAGCATCTGGGCACTCGGCATGGCCCTCGGCGTGCTTTTCATGACGTTCACTCCCGGCTACGCCACCAGCCTCCCCGCCTACCTCTTCGGGAATATTCTACTGGTCACGGCGGGCGACCTCATCGCGCTCGCCCTCCTTGCCGTCCTCTTGATAGCGCTCTTCAGCGTCGGCTACCGACAGATACTCTATACCGCCTTTGACCGCGACTTCGCCCGTGTACGTGGCATGAGCGTCGGGCTGTGGGAGCGCGGACTACTCATCCTCGTGGCCGTGAGCCTCGTGCTGACGATCCGCTCGGTGGGTATCATGCTCCTCCTCTCCCTCCTGACCCTGCCCCAGACGACTATCGGGCTCTTCACAGCGGACTTCCGCAAGATCATCTGCGGCTCCATCGTCCTCTGCCTCATCGCCAACGTGGGCGGCCTACTCCTAAGCTATTACCTCATCAGCGTCCCCTCGGGTGTGCTGATCATCCTCCTGCTCTTCCTCTTCCTTGCCCTCGGCAAATGTCTCAGCGCCATCACACGACGCAGGGCCCAGCACGCCCGAGGCTAAGCCCCCGCGCACTCGGCTCCCTTCTCCTTCTCCTTGCGCTCCTCGGGGCATGCTCCCGACGCATGAATACCGCGAGCTCCCGCACGTGGCAGGCCTTCGTCACGCGCTACAACGTCCTCTACAACGCTCGCGAGGCGTACCAGACCACCTACCAGACCGCACTCGATGGCACGACCGACGACTACACGCTCCGTCTGCCGATCGATCCCGTACTCGCTCGCGCCACGACACCCGGCGCTGCCCCCCGCTTCTCCCGCACCATAGAGAAGGCCACCAAAGCCATCGAAGAGCATAGCATCTCCCGCAAGCCCGCTCGCCCTGCCCACTGGAGGCAAGACCCTCGTGCCGTGCGTATGCAGGAGAAGACCGAGTACAATCCCGCCCTCGCCGAGGCGTGGCTCCTCATCGCCCGCAGTCAGCTCTATGGCGGTGACCTCCCCGCAGCACACACCACCCTCACCGACATCCTCCGACGCTACGCCACCGAGCCCGAGGTCGGCGACGTCGCCCGCCTCTACCTCTGCCGGCTCTATACCCTGCGTGGCGAGCTCTTCGATGCCGAGGAGGAGCTACAGCACGCCACCCGTCGTGAGGGAGAAGTCCTCCGCCAAGCCCCCCTACTCTACCATACCGCAGCGGCCGAACTTGCACTTGCCCGTGGAGAAAACTCCACCGCCCTCACGCACCTCACCGTCCTTGCTCGCTCGGAGAAAAGCGTCCTACAGCGTGCCCGCCTCTCCTTCCTCATCGGGCAGATCCTCGAAACTCAGAGCGCACGTGAGGCTGCGAAAGCGGCTTTTGCCCGTGCGGAGCGCACAAGTCCCCAGCCTGCGCTTGAACTCGCTGCCCAGCTCCGCACCCTTGCCCTCACCACCGAGAGCGGGACGGGCATACATCGCCTGCAGCGTCTGGCACGTCTACGCCGCTACGCCCCCCACCGCTCCGCCATCTACCTCGCTCTGGCCGAAGCACTCCTTGCCACCAACCAGCGCGAAGCCGCCCGCACCGCTCTACGCCAGAGCATCGACTCGGCACAGACCTTGCGCGGCGCCGCTGCCGAAGCCTACACCCGCTTAGGCCTGCTGGAGCTCGAAGATCAGCGCTACGTAGAGGCCGCCGAAGCCCTCGAGAAGGCCTTCCCCCTCCTCCAGCGCCAGCACCCCCACTACGCTACGGTGGAGCGACTCCTACCCGGACTTCGCCTCCTCGCCCCCCACGCACGCACCGCCCAGCGTGCTGACAGCCTCCTTCGCCTTGCCGCCCTCCCCACCGACCAGCTGGAGCGCCACATCGATAGCCTCATCGCTCGTGCCGAAGCCTCGGGGAAGAAGGTGCACGATCTCGGTGATGCCGTTCGCTCGCCCTTTGACGAACCGACCACGACCCCACGAAGCACCTCCGCGGGCTTCTACTTCGACGACCCTCAGCAGATCGCTCTCGGCCGTATCGCCTTCCGCCAGCGCTGGGGAAGCCGTCCGCTCACCGACGACTGGAACCGCAGTCTGCGCGCCCTCGATGCCACGCCCGTAGCCCCAACCTCTACCGAGGAGGCAGGCGCCTCCGATGCCACTTCACCCGATAGAGGCCGAAGCCGTGAGGCCTACCTCCGTGGCCTTCCCCTCACCCCCAAGGCACGCGAAGCGCTGACGGACACCCTCGCCAGCGCCCTCTTCCGTATGGCATCCGTCCTCGACGACCCACTCCAGCGCCTCGATGAGGTAGGCGCCCTCTACACGCGCCTCCTCAGGGACTTCCCCCACTTCGCCGAGCGGGAAGAAGTCGCCTACCGTCAGATCCTCCTCGCCCTCCGACAGGGTCGTGATGCCGAGGCCGAAGCCTTGCGCAGGGAATACCTACGCCTCTTCCCCAACTCCCCCCGTGCAAAGCTCCTCCATTCGCCCGAGCTCAGACACTCCCTCCAAAGGCTTGCCAGCCGCTCCACCGAGCTGTATGATGCCGCCTACGAGGCCTACCGCACGGGCGATGTCAGCCGCACTCGCGAGTACCTCACCGAGCTGGATACCCTCCCCTACCACGACGAAGACCTGCGCCCGAAGGCACTCCTCCTCACCGCCCTCACCGAGGTGCAGGCAGGACAAGAGGCCCAGCTACGCAAGCGCCTCGAGGACTTCGTCCAGCGCTATTCCGAGACCCCACTGATGCCCTACGCTTCGAGCCTGCTCGCCGCCCTACGCGCGGGGCGCACCCTCACCACTCCGCCCCTCCTCACTCGCCCCGTGACGAGTAGCACCGAGGGGATAAGCGAGACCGAAAGGCCTGCCACGACCTTCGCCCCAACCGCAGCGGGAGAAGTCGTCAGCCTCGTGCTCCTCTACCCCGAGGGGAGCCTACCGCGCCACGAGGTGTACTTCGCGCTGATGAGCTTCGCCTATTCGCACTTCACGCAGTGGACGCTCCAGGTCAGTCCGCTCCCCACGGAGACGGGGCTCAAGGGCTACCTTATCGAAGGCTTCCCCACAGCAAGCGACCTCAAGACCTTCCGTGAGCGCGCTACCTCTGCGACGGGGCTCCTTCCCGCCCTCCCCGAAGGATCGCTCCTCCTTCCCCTCAGCGCGGCCAACCGCCCCCTCCTCACCCGCGAGACCCTTGCCGACTACCGCACCTTCCTCGGCGAATAATCCCCGACCTTTTCCCCCCGCCTCTTCCCCGCTCCCCTCACGGTGCGAGGTGGCAGGCCTGTGCCCTCCCAAAATCAACCAGTACTGGTCACTCGTCTGACCAGTACTACTTCGCGCAGTGACCAGTACTGCTTCCTATTGGTGACCAGTACTGGTTCGATCGCTGACCAGTATTGGTCGCAATCACCCTCCTCCACGCCTCCTCCCACCTCGCTCTACCATAAGCACTTACACGCCCTCCATTCTTCGCCTCCCGACCGCCCTTCCGCCCTCCTACTCCTCCCCGCAAACGAAGAAGATTCACCTATATCCGGAAAGCCGATAATTCGCTAATTTTACCCCACATAATACCCCTCATCACCTGCCCCTCCAGCGGATAAACCCTATGCCTATGGAATCAAAGTCTACGCCCTCTTCCTCCCCAAAAACAAAGATTGACCAATTCATAGACGGGCTATTTGCCTACCTCCAGCGACAGTGGTGGCTCGTTGCGTTAGTTATCCTCTACATCTTCTTTCATCCCACCTTTGAGAGTAAGTTCGTAGCACTCCTACAGTCTTTTGCGCCCAGCTGGGTGAGCTTCATCGTATGGTGTGGGATAATTGTGACTGCACTAGCCTATACCTATGTTCTTTGTCGGAGGAGATATGTCATTAGTGAAGGCGTGCTCTCTTGGACTGCCTTCCTACTTCTGGGCTGGGCATACTATCGGCTTATTGGAGTCGCAGACTACGTAGCTACTCCAACTCGAATACCTGGCATATGCTACGTAGACTTCCTTCCTTTCTGCGGGGGCTGTATGGCATTTGTAATGTGGTGGTCGCATCGGCATCGCACAAAACCCAAGCAAGAGGGAGTGAATAACTCTATACGTGGATTTGAAGTCGAATGCCCTTGTACATCTGAGGATGAAGATCTGTTAGGGCGAAGAAAGGAAGCAGAGGATTTAGCCGAGAAGATCTTCAAGACAGATACTTCAAACGCAGCTTTTACTCTTGGACTGACGGCCCCTTGGGGTGCAGGGAAGACCTCTTTTATGCTAGCGATGAAGGACTATCTCGAAAAGCGACATAGCGATGAGACAATCCTGCTGGACTTCAACCCCTGTATGTACCGTAAGGCGCCCAATCTGACGCAGGTCTTCTTTGAGGAACTCAGTCGTACGCTAGCCCCCTACAACTCAGCATTAGCCTCGGGCTTCATACGCTATGTAGATCATATCTTAGATAGGGATGACAGTGCTTGGCTACAACTTGGAGTACGGCTCTTACCTCAAGGCTTCAAAGCAAAGAGTACAAGTGAGCAGTACGAATTCTTGAAGAAAGAGATCTGTAAGCTCAGAAGGAAGATCGTGATCTTCATCGATGATGTTGACCGCCTTGATGGAGAAGAGCTAATCGAACTCTTTAGCTTGATACGTAATAGCTCTTTATCCTTCCCTCATATGAGCTATATCCTTGCTTATGACAAGGAGTATGTTGCTTCCCAGCTCCAAAGCAAATTCAACGAACACACCTACCGCTACATGGAGAAGATCCTGCAGGAGGAATATCCCCTGGCAAAGATCACTCCCGAGCAACTAGAGGAGGCTCTTAGACTAGAGCTAAAGAGGATTGGATATGGTGACCTCTGGAGAGATATTAAAAACTCGGGATTGCAGCTTAGCCACCATCTCCCCACTCTCCGAGTAATTAAGCGGATCTGCAATACCCTATCATCACGTCGTAAGGAGCTAGAGAGCAATGTTGCTCTCTTCGACTGGTTCATTATCGAACTGATACGTATCCAATATCCTAGATTATTTGACTTCTTAAGAGAGAATTATAGCCGAGTGTTTGATATTCTAGAGAACAAACGAGCAATTAGGACAAATGACTCAAAGGGAGATAAAAGTAGCTGGATGCAAGAGGCGCTATCAGATCATCCAATATATGGAGATAGAATTAATTTTAGCAAGTACATCTCTGAACATCATAAGGATCTTCAGATCAAGCATGTTGGTTTAGTTATGGAGCTTCTAGTAACTCTTTGGGGAGGAGATCGAGATGCAAAGCCACGACAGGCTAATCATGGCGACTACATAGGAATATACTTCTACGGGACTTTACGCGCCATCGAGATTGATGATCATGAGTTTCAGATAGGTATATCTCAATCTATTGAGAAGGTTCTGCGATATGCTGATCTAAAGTTTAATCAAATGCAGGAGCAGAGCTTATATCGCAAGGTCAAACAAGTGAATATTGATTCCAAGGAGAAGGGGGAAAAGATTCTATCTACACTCTTTTATATAGCATCTAAAAGTTTGGCACTCGTTACAAGAATAGATATTGACGATGCTATACATGCGCTCAATAAATACATGCCAGAAGGGGAGAGGAAAGAGAAACAGAAGGAAATTTTTGCAAGGCCAGATATCCGACTTGGCGTTCTTCTCTATCTCATAATGGCCATTCGATACAGCGAGCCACCCGAACAAGATCGATATACAGGAGAGGATAAAGGGGCACTCTATTTTTCTTCAGCAGAGCTTAATGCTACTAAAGAAGAACTATTCTTAAAGTACCTCAGAGAAAACAAATCCACCCATCCTGGACTCTGTTATATCTTGTGGCGAGAATGTCGTCCCCTCGAGCAGGACGGGATAAATCAGTGGGGGAGACCTCAGCTGAAACCTATACCATCCCCTCAAATAGATAAGGAGATGAAGCAGGTTGTCGAAGAGAACTTAAAGGCAGTAATCCCTTATTTCATAGCCCAACAGGGCAAAAATTCGGAGAATTACTATTATATACTTCTCTTACCCAATCCTATTTGGAAGTTATATGCCAACAAGGAAAATCCAGAGGTTGAATCTTTCATTGAGTTCATCAGTAGGCAAGATAGCAATACCTCACCTGTCATCAAAGAGTTTCAAGAATTCCTTAAGGTGTGGGAAAAGGGCGTATATTCCGAGAATACAGATAATATATGCATACGCTTTAAGTTTGATCATATTACACCTAAAGGAAAAACAAGCCTCCTCACACCACATCGAAGTAAGCCTAGCAGGTGGCTTGAGGATGACCCAACAGAGATGTATTGATTCGTCAGTGTCAGCTAGGAATAGTAATAGAGTTTGGCTAACTTTGCTACAACACCTCTCTTACTAAGGACCGAATCGATTATGCCCGAATTCATCTCCCTCCTTCCAGTATGGCAGCTGTGGCTCGTCGCCGCACTCATACTCTTCGCCCTTGAGGTCATCACGCCAGGCTTCATCTTGGCCTGCTTCGGCGTGGGGGCCCTTCTGGCTATTATCCCGGCGCTCTTCGGCGGAAGCTGGCTCATCCAAGCGATCTTCTTCGGCGTCGGTAGCCTCCTTGCCCTGTGGCTTCTGAAACCCCTGATGGCACGCTGGTTCGCCGCCCGCGACACCAAGACGGGCATGGATGCCCTCATCGGCCGCAAGGCCTTCGTGAGCGAAGCCATCAAGGTAGGTGATGGTGGTGGCCGCGTCGCTGTCGACGGCGATAGCTGGCGCGCTATCTCCTCCGTCGCCCACGACCTCCCCGCAGGGAGCGAAGTCCGTATCACTGGCTATACCAGCCTCGTCCTTCAGGTTGAGCCTATTCAATAAATCACCTTCATTCTCTCCTCTACCATGCCTATTGAGTTCATTATCCCCATCGTCATCGGTGTCCTGGCTATCGTCACCATCTACCAGGGGCTGTGCATCGTCCAGCAGTCTCAGACGGTCATCATCGAGCGACTCGGCCGCTACTACCGCACGCTGTCCTCTGGGGTGAACATCATCATCCCCTTCATCGACCGTCCACGCCCCATGCGCTGGCGCTACACGCTGCCAGGAGCCAACGGGCAGACCCTCGTGCGCTTCACCGAGATCACGAATATCGACCTGCGTGAGACCGTCTATGACTTCCCCCGTCAGAGCGTCATCACGAAGGATAACGTCGTCACCGAGATCAACGCGATCCTCTACTTCCAGATCGTAGACCCTATGCGTGCGATGTACGAGATCCAGAACCTCCCCGACGCTATCGAGAAGCTCACCCAGACGAGCCTGCGTAACATCATCGGGGAAATGGACCTGGACGAGACACTCACCAGCCGCGACACGATCAACAATAAGCTCCGCATCATCCTCGACGAGGCTACGAACAAGTGGGGTGTCAAGGTCAACCGCGTCGAGCTGCAGGACATCAACCCTCCCCGCGACATCCGTGACGCCATGGAGAAGCAGATGCGTGCCGAGCGCGACAAGCGTGCTCAGATCCTCAATGCCGAAGGGCAGAAGGAAGCCACGATCCGCGAGTCCGAAGGGCGTATGCAGCAGGCGATCAACCACGCAGAAGGGGAACGCCAAGCTCAGGTGCTCCACGCTAAGGCCGAGGCCGAAGCCAAGCTCCTCACCGCCGAAGCCGAAGCTCAGGCCATCCGCAAGATCGCTCAGGCTGTCGAAGGCTCAGGCGCCAACCCCGCCCAGTACCTCATCGCTGTCCGCTACCTCGAGACCCTCAAGGAGATGACCTCTGGGCAGAACAACAAGACCGTCTACCTCCCCTACGAAGCCTCCGGCGTACTCTCCTCGCTCGGCGGTATCAAGGAGCTCCTCAAGTAACTCTCTCAGACGTCTATCGGGGGATAATAGACCTCAAGGACACTACGTTATATCTATGCCCTGGGGTACGCCCCAGCGTGGTGCTACCCCAGGGCATCCATTATTCATTCATTATCCCAAACTGCTTATGCAACAAGCCTACCCCCGTACTGACAAAGAAAAACTCAATCTTATTGCCCGTACAGTCTTCGAGCGCACACAGCCTCGGCACCAAGAGACGCTTCGTCAGCTGCGCCTCTTAGCTGCGCTCTTCTAAACCACCACCCTTCCCTCACCTCCCCCCCTTTCACTCCAGACCCATGAGCAAGAAGCAGGCGATCATATCGCCTTCGCTCCTCTCGGCGAACTTCCTTCGCCTGGAAGAGGACGTGCGCCTCATCAACCAGAGCGAGGCCGACTGGCTCCACATCGACGTCATGGATGGCGTCTTCGTGCCAAATATTTCCTTCGGGTTCCCCATCCTTGAGGCCATCCGCCCCATCATCGAGAAGCCGCTGGATGTGCATCTGATGATCGTAGAGCCGATGAAGTTCGTCCGCGAGCTGGCAGCTCTGAAGGTCGACACGATGAACGTCCACTACGAAGTCAGCCCACACCTGCACCGCTCCATCGGTGCGATCAAGGACGCAGGGATGAAGGCCGCAGTGACCCTCAATCCTCATGTACCTGTAGAGCTCCTCGGCGATGTGCTCGCTGACCTCGATATGGTCCTCCTGATGAGTGTCAACCCCGGCTTCGGCGGTCAGAAGTTCATCCCTCAGACGATCGACAAGGTCCAGCGCCTGCGTCGTATGATCGATGAGCGCGGACTCTCTACCCTCATCGAAGTCGACGGCGGAGTGAACGTCTCGACGGGTGCCGCCCTCGTAGAGGCTGGCGCCGACGTCCTCGTGGCAGGGAGCTATGTCTTCTCGCATGAAGACCCCAAGGCCGCTATCCGTAGCCTCAAGGAACTCTCTCGTCCATAGGCTTCGTCTAAGCTACGAGCGGGGACTCGTCGCCTCGGTGGTCACGGCCGTGAGCCGTAGCTACACCACCCTCGCCCTCGGTATCCTCCTCCTCGGCTATCTCTCCACAGAGCTCCTCCCCCATAGAGCGCTGAGCCTCGGCTTGGCCCTCTGTGGCGGAGGAGCTTTCCTTTATGGGGCGCTCGTCTCCTTCGCCGAAGGCACACGCCTCAGCCACTATGTCGCGCAAGTAGGCCGCACCCACGCGCTCCGTCTCGGGCTCACACTCCTACTGCTTCTGGCAGCACGCCTCTACTACACCCACAGCGTCGAGGCGATCACCGAAGTGAGGCTACCACTCCACACGCCCCAGCGTGCCGTCCTCACCGAAGAGGAAGAAGTCCAGGACGCCACGCTCCGCCTGCGCATCCGCCTTTTAGGCGAAGGCCATACCCCCACTGCCCTACTCCAACTCACCTGCAGGTGCCCCGATAGTGCTTCTATTCGGGTGGGCGATACCCTTACCCTCAGCCTTGACAGGCTAAGCTATGTCCGTGAGCTACCCTCCGAGCGTGAGGGCTACGCCCGCTACCTCCTGAGCGAAGGCGTGACCGCCCTTGGTCGTGCCCATATCCTCGCCTACCAGCCGACACCCAGCGCTATGCTCCTCCTCCACGCCCCTACACGCTATGCCCTGAGGCTCCGAGATGGACTTACCGCACATATCCAAGCGAGTGCACTCAGCCCCTATGCCCAGCATCTCCTCATCGCGATGGCGCTCGGTGAGAAGCGTCACGATGCACTCGGCAGGGAGGTCAGTGCGAGCTTCGTGCGGGGCGGTGTAGCGCATCTCTTAGCTGTGAGTGGCTTCCACTTAGCCGTCGTCATCGGGGCGCTGACCTTGCTTCTACGATACATACCCTACGTGAGGCGGAGAGACAGACTACGCTGCGCCCTACTCCTCGCTGCTGCATGGGCCTTCACCCTCCTCACGGGAGCGAGCATCCCCACCCTACGTGCCGCGGGTATGCTCACGATGTATCTCAGCTTCCGCCTCCTGCGTCGCCCCGTCTGCCTCCTCGAGGTCTTCACCCTGCCCGCCCTCCTTCAGCTCCTCTATGCCCCGACGAGCCTCTTCAGTGCGAGCTTCCTCATGACCTATCTCGCCCTCATCAGCATACGTCTCTTCTACCGCCCCATTGAGGGACTGCTTGGCGAGCTACGGCAGCCCCTCCTACGCTATCTGTGGGCACTCCTGGCGATGACGCTCGCTGTACAGCCCCTCCTCCTACCGCTGAGCCTCTATCTCTTCGGAGAGAGTTCGCTGGCCTTCCTCTGGACGACGCTCCTTGTCGTACCGCTCTCAGCGCTCCTCATCCCTACGAGCCTCCTCATCTTCCTCCTTCTCCCTCTCATCGGGACAGCACCGAGCGGACTCCTTGCCCCGCTGGAATGGGGCGCAGGGCTGATGCGGGAGGGTGTGGCACTTGCCGAAGGTATCCCAGCGCTCATGCTCCACTATCCGCTGGGACTCGGTGCACTCCTCCTCTATTACCTCCTCCTTGCCCTCGCGGTCTTCGGCTACCGTCTCTATCAGGAAGAGCTCCCCGCAGTAGCCTACTAATAAAGCATACGCCCCCGCAGACACATCGTCGGTCTGCGGGGGCGTATTGTATTAGGAGATCAGGCGGAGCACCTTAGTCCTCGTTGATCATGCTGAAGAGCTCTTCGGCAGCGGCGCGAGGGCCAGTCTTCGACAGGCCTTCGACAGCCAGACCGGTGTGCATCTCCCCGACCTTGACGTGGTGCTCGAAGAGTGAGGCGAAGAACTGGCGAATCAGCTGACCGGCCAGCTCCTGCTCCTGCACAGGGCCGAAGGGATTGGCAAAGTACGAGGTGACCAGGCCTTGCTCGGTCGTCGTCCCCTTGGCACGGCGTGCACCTGCTTCGAAGACCTTGATAGCCTCCTCCATATCGCTGAAGAGGCTGATCTTCTTCTCTACATCCTCGTAGTTATTCGCGTAGAGGAAGTAGTCGACGGGGAAGCCCTTCGAGATCAGCTCGTACGTCGAGATGGGGATGGTCACGCGGGCATTGACCTTATCGGGGTTCGTGTAGATCCCGCGGTCCAGCTGGCTGAAGGCGTAGGTAGGATCGAGGTCGTCGGTGCGGACGAAGGCACCGATCTCCGTACCGTAGGCACGCACCACGCCGTCATCGCCGAGGCGGAGGTAACCCATGTCGTCGAAGATGACGCGCATGTGGCGGATGTACTTTTCGTTGAGCGTGCGGAAGGCTTCGAGGCTTTCGCTCTTCCCAGCACCGCTGTCACCCATGATGATGATATTTGCCTCACGGCCATTCTTCAGGATGATATTGACCATAGCCCCGTGGATGGGGAGGTTGCCACGGCTCATCTGCTTGAGGTTGTGCAGCGTGAGGAGCATCTTCTTCATGTAGCCGAAGTAGTCGATCTCATCGCAGTAGTTGGCGTAGCCGATGAGGATATCGTTCTTCTTGTCCTTGTAGTAGAAGGTACGCTTCTCATCGTGTCCATCGGGATAGCCGAAGATATAGATCATATCGGGCTTCTTACCGATGTACTCATCTTCCTGCGCCAGCTCGAAGAGGTTGGCCAGCCCAAGGCCGTGGCACATGAAGTCCTTGTGGAAGTAGACGAAGGCCAGGAGATCGCCGACCTTAGCGGGGTATAGGAACCACTCGTCCTCGTTGAGGATCATGTTCGCTACGGGATTCAGCGTATGCTCGCGGAAGATGCCGTCGCGCGTATTCTTCTTCGTGTAGGTGACGTAGGGAGGGTTGATGACGATGGAATTGATGAAGGGGATCGCAGAGAGGCCCTTATACTCCATGGGGTAGTTCCAAGGGGCATCCATGAGGATAAGCCCAGCGTTGGCCCCAGCGGTCGTCTGGCGGTAGACCTTACTTGCGAAGCCATTGACGACCTCCTTCGTGCGGCGGTAGATCGAGAGGATCAGCTCGTTGAAGAGCTCATAAGCCTGGACGAAGCGGACGTTCTGCACACCATCTCCCTGACGCTGGTTGTGGACGACGGCGATGCGCTCCATACGGCGCCAGTAGTGATAGAGGAGCTCGACGACCTCGAGGAAGAGGTCACGGTCCTTGAAGAAGGGGGCATACTTATTGTTCACCTCGAGGATCTCTTCGACGCTGCAGACGCTCAGTAGGCGGATGACCTCCATGAAGTCACGTATCAGCTCGTCCTCATCGCGGAAGCCCTGGATGAAGGCCTCATAGATGACGGGGTTATCTCTGCGCAGATGGGCGATGAAGGATTCGACGACCCGGCTATAGGCGTAGCTGGTGAGGATCTTACGGCGGTTATCGCAGTACTTCGAGGTAAAGTTGATGATCGCTCTACCACGGTTGAGGGTGAATTCCTGTAACATGTTCTCGATTGGTTTAGAGCGGAGCTACGGCGTGTAGGACCACTACAAATATAGATAAAGTTCCCTAATCAGGGTTTAATCGCAAGCTCTCTGCGAAGCTGGTCGCGGGGAGAGAGGGTGGGGTGAGAGAAGAGGAAGGGGAGCACCACTACGAAGCCCCGTAGATAGAGGTACTGGTAGGTGCTGGATTACGCTCGCTTGTGTAGTACAAACGTACACAGAAGGATGAAGAAATACAAGCCTTTATACCCGCCCAAAGCAAAATACCGAGCAGTAGGTATCTGCCCTCTTACCCGATCCGCTCTCTCACCGAATGATGCGATATGCTGTCTGTCCGCGGCATCTCGTCCCTATCCAGCACTGGGGGATATGCCTCTCCGAAGAGATACACAAGCCCTTCGCTTTATCGCGCGCATTCCTCTTATCCTGCGGAGGGAAAAGTGTCCTTCTCGTGAAGGAAAAAGCATCCTCCCGTAGTGGTTTTCTTCTGTCTATGCACGTAGTCTTAAAGACCAGGCACGTCAATCCAAATATCCACGCACGTAGATATTAGAGCTACGTACGTAGCCCCAACTTATCAGCCCCTCGTCCGCAACTTTTATCCCTACGCGGAGCAACAACCTCATATAGGTGCACCCGCTGACCAATATAGATGCACACCACCCCTTCGGGGAAAGGGGATACCAGCAAGGGGCTTGCTCATATGCAGCCTACGACGTGCGAAGCTGGGCAACATCCTCTGCTTGGCATACCACAGCACCTCTCGCCCCAAGCCACACACTCACAGATCAGCTAAAAGCAGTCGAGGCGCTGCGGAGTCGGATGACTCGGCAGCGCCTCGATATCTGAAGGGCTCTGCGATGAGAGCTAACTTATCGTGCCTTCGCTACTCTTATCCCTCGAGGGAAAGAGGACCCTTAGAGGTCTTCTCCTTCTTCGAAGTCTTCGAAATCTGCATCAGCAGAGAACTGGATGCAGAGGTCCAATGGCGGAGAGCTCAGCTTAAAGCAGTCGACCGACGGGGCTTCGTAGTGAAGCTTGTTCGTGGGTGTATTCATACATCACAATGAGATTAAGACAATAGGGAGGTGCGCTGGTGATGCCCATGCGAAGGTGAACGGCACGGCTTAGAGGCAATGGCGGAGTGCTCGAAGGGCACGAACTCCTCCCATGGCAAATATTCGCACAAATATACTGAAAACCAATATCATAGCACCACTCCTTGCGCCCCACCCTGTCCATCAGACCGCCCCCTTCTCAGGCAGAGACGGACGCACCTCCTGCACACAGCACCCTCCTCTCCCCACACCCGCCAGGAGCACATCTTCGTGAGGGTAGAAAAGTGACCAGTACTGGTTACTCGCCCCTCCTTATACAAATTCGCTCCCCCATTCCCGAACGAAGCTCTATAGATAGCGTATCACAGACCTCTCTCCCTCACGATGGGAGCCAGCAAACCAGGGTAGGGAAATGCCTTGCAGCCCACCAAGCAGCCCCGACGCAAAAGGCTACTTCGCGGCGAGCCAAAACGAGGGGCTTGGCTCTATCAAAAATAATTCCTAACTTTGCCGAGCAAAAAGGACAGCTCCGTCCTCCTAAACCCTAAGCGGGCCTATAGCTCAGCTGGTTTAGAGCACCTGCCTTACAAGCAGGGGGTCATAGGTTCGAATCCTATTGGGCCCACACCGCCGGGGATCGGGAAGGAGCACACCTCACGCACAGCACTTAGGGCCTATAGCTCAGCTGGTTTAGAGCACCTGCCTTACAAGCAGGGGGTCATAGGTTCGAATCCTATTGGGCCCACCTAAGGAACATCCAATGATGTGAATCAATCTGCAAGAGCGGCGATCACCGAGAGGCGATCGTCGCTCACTTTTTACCCCCACGTGAGGGCACACTCCTGCACTGCGCGCCTTCTCCCCTACCCCATACAAAGAGCAAGCCCCAGGCACTCATCGCGAGTGCCTGGGGCTTATTACTTGTCTATCGCCGAAGCGCCGGAGCGATCAGCGACGACGCTGATTACTTGCGGCCGGTAGCCTTAGGAGCGGCAGCAGCTGCAGCCGTAGCCTTGATGCCGAGCGCATCCTTGACAGCCTGCGTCAGGTCGAGAGCGCTGCTACCCATAGCGAGGAGCACACCCGACTCGAAGACGTAAGCGCAGCCGTTGGCTTCACAAACCTTGTTGATAGCCGTGGTGACCTTCGTACGGATAGGAGCCATGAGCTTTTCCTGCTCCTTCTGGATCTCTTCCTGCATCATCTGATAGCTATTCTGCGTGCGAGACTCCATCTCCTGGAGCTCCTGCTGACGGCGCTTCTTGATGACGTCGGTCATAGAGGCTTCTTCCTTCTGATAAGCTTCGAGCTTCACCTTCAGCTCATCCTGCATACGCTTGATCTCAGAGTCGTACTGCTTAGCGAGATCCTGGATCTTCGTGGTAGCAGCCTTGACATCGGGCAGGGCTTCCATGATGGCGGAGGTGTTGACGACCCCGATCTTCTGCTGAGCGTTAGCAGAGAATGCCAGAGGGAGCATCAGGAGGAGGGAAATGAGGAACTTCTTCATTGTCTTGGGTTATTACGTTTAATTAGTTGATTTGACTATTACTATCGGTCAAGACCGAGGGTCGAGACGACGGCTTCGCTGATATCCAGACCTGGGTCAGCGTAGACGATCTTAGAGGAGGAGCGGTCGATGATGAGCTGGAGGCCACCGCGACGAGCGAGCTCCTTCATAGCGGCCCATACGCGATCCTGAATGGGCTTCATCAGCGACTCGCGCTTCTTGAAGAGCTCCCCTTCGGGACCGAAGTACTTACGCTTGAGCTCATAGGCCTGCTTCTCAAGCGCCACGATAGACTCTTCGCGCAGCTTCTTCTGCTGGGCAGAGAGCAGAGCAGCCTCGCTCTGATAAGACTTGTAGGCCTCCTCAGCCTTCTTCTCGTAGCCAGCGACCTCAGCCTGCCACTTCTTCGACAGGTCTTCGATCTGGCGGTTCATCACCGCATACGAGGGGTCTTTCTTGAGGATGTACTCCATATCGACGAGTGCGATCTTCTGGGCCTTGGCAGCTCCGAGAGGGAGCAGGAGCAGGGCCAGAAGGAAAAGAATCTTCTTCATACTGCAATCTTAGGATTTAGTGTGAGACATCACCTCGGCGCGTAGGCGCTACGCACCGAGGCCTTGACTTATGCCACTACAGGTCACGCCCGAGGACAAAGTGGATGTTGCTACCGCCACGCTCGTTGTAGCCGTTGGGTCGGTCGAAACCATAGCCCCAGTCAAGCCCGAGGAGCCCGATCATAGGCATCATGACACGCACACCGACACCAGCCGAGCGCTTGAGGTCGAAGGGATTGTAGCGGCTGATATCCGACCAAGCATTCCCTGCCTCAGCAAAGCCGAGGACCCAAACGGTAGTCGACTGCTCGAAGATCAGCGGATAGCGGAGCTCGAGCGAAGCCTTCATATACGAGTAGGCGTAGTCGTAGTTAGCCCCAGCGATGGAGCCGTTCTTATACCCGCGCAGCCCAATGGTCTCGTTCATATAGTTGCCCATAGAGCCAGACATCATATCACCACCCATGTAGTAGGTACCGAAGGGCGAGCGCTTGTACTTGTTGTAGCTATTGATGATACCACCCTCGATGCGCGCCATCAAGACAGGAGTACGCTTGACAGTCGTGGGGTTCATGAGCGGCAGGAAGACCTTACCAGAGTACTTCCACTTGTGATACTCCAGGAAGCGGTATCTATCCGAGAGGGGAAGAGACGGATCGGAGTAATCCTTCTTATCGAAGAGCGAGTAGGGAGGCGTGAAGCTGACCGAGAAGGAGAAGTCCGAGCCACGACGCGTATAGACGGGGTTGTCCACGGAGTTGCGGTCGATGCGGAGCTCCAGATTGAGGTCATTAGCCGAGCCCTGGTGGTAGTTCTGGAAGGTGTTGTACGTCCAGTTATTGAGTCGGTAGTGGGTGAAGTTCAGCGAAGCGGTGAGCTGGAACCAGTTGTCGGGCCAGTTCAGACGGCGACCATTTGCGATGGTCAGACCGAGGATGCTGAGCGACTTATCCGAGTCGTAGGAGTCTTCGTAGAGTGAGCTCTGAGCCTGACGCGTCTGATCGTAGTAGTTGCCATAGCCACCGTAGCCGTAGCTACTATAATAGGGATTGTAGTAGCCCGAGCCGTAGTAGTTGCGAGCCTGCCCCGAATAGTAGCGCTGGTCGATAGCCGTCATACGTGAGTAGAAGGCACTTACCGAGAGGAGGTTCGGGCGCTTACCACCAAACCAAGGGTCACTGAAGGAGACGCTGATCTGATTGTAGTAGCGGGCATTCGTCTGACCGTTGATCGAGAGCTTCTGACCGTCCCCCTGAGGGATGATCCCCTTGTACATGCTGGGGCGGAAGAGGTTCTGGATCGAGAAGTTCGTGAAGGTAAAGCCGATCGACCCGATGATACCCGTCTGGCTCCAACCGATAGAGAGGTTCAGCTGGTCATTGCTCTTAGGCGTGAGGTCGTACTCGATGTCTACCGTACCGCTCTGAGGATTGGGCACGGGCTTGGGCACGGACTTCTCCGCGTCGAAGTGACCGAGCTGGTTGAGGATACGGAAGGAATTCATAAGGTCCTCCTTACTGAAGAGCACACCAGGCTTCGTGTAGAGCTCACGGCGCACGACATCTTCATAGACGATGTCATTACCGCGGATCTTCACCTTATCGATGGTCGCCTGAGGTCCTTCGGTGACACGCACTTCGAGGGAGACAGAGTCGCCCACGATGTTGGTCTCCACGGGATCGACGCCAGCGAAGATATAGCCATTATTATAGTAGAGGTTGCTGACAGCATCCTCATCTATGGAGAGACGGTTCTCGAGGCGCTTCTGGTCGTAGACGTCCCCTGGGCGGATAGCCAGAAGCTGCGAGAGCAGCTCGGAGGGGTACTTCGTGTTCCCAACGAAGCGGATATCCTTGATATAGTACTTCTGCCCTTCGTTGACCTTGAGGTAGATATCTACCTTGCGGGTACCAGGGACGGGTACGATACTATCGCTCACCAGCTCGGCGTCACGATAGCCCGCAGCCTGGTAGCGCTTGATGAGGTTCTGCAAGTCCTCCTTGTAGTCTGCGTCGACGAACTTCTTTTGCTTGAAGATCTTCAACAGCGAAGACAGACCACGGCCACGCGAGAGTGCGAAGCCTTCGTTCGTCTTCCCCATCGCCATACGCAGCTGGTAGTCCGTGAGGGAGCTATTCCCCTGGAAGTAGATGTCACGCACCTTGGTCTTACCGCTGCGGTCGATGTCGAGGGTGAGGTTCACATAGCCAGGCTGGCCAGGAGCCTCAGTTTCCTTGATAGTCATCCTCATCTCGCGGAAGCCCTTCTCATCGTAGTACTTCTTGACGAGCTGGCGGGCACGATCGAGGGTATTGGGAGAGATGAGTGCACCCTTCTTCAGGCCCGTGCGCTTCTCGAGCTCCTCACGATCCCCCTTAGAGACACCCGTGAAGGTAGCCTCGGAGAGACGTGGACGCTCGGTCAGGGCGATCTCCAGGAAGACCTTATCCCCCTCGTACTTATTGATGAGGACGCGGACATTGGAGAAGTAACCCGACTGGAGGAAGCGGTTCACCGCAGAGGTCAGTGCTGCCCCTGGGATCTGGATCTCATCCCCCACGTTGAGGCCAGAAAGGCTGCTCAGGACGAAGTCATCATAGCTCGTCGAGCCCGTGATCTTGACCTCAGCGATGGTCTTCGTCACAGGGCGCTCGTAGCTGATGGAGGGTGCGATGACGACCGACGAAGTGGTCTTCGTCGTGTCAGCGGCCAGCTGAGGGGCGGTATGGGGTGCGGCTTCCACTGCACCTGCCGACAAGAGTGCGGCAAGGAGTAGGAGTGCGGGGATTCTCTGCATAGGATCTTATTATCGTCGTGCTGGAGTGGCCTTAGCGAAGGCTAGTCCTCCAGTTGTATTTGTTCGCTTGTCTTGCCAAAGCGGCGCTCACGTGCCGTGTAAGCCTCGAGGGCTTCACGCAGGGCCTCACGGCCGAAGTCGGGCCAGTAGACCGAGGAGAAGAAGAGCTCAGCATAGGCGGCCTGCCAGAGCAGATAGTTGCTGATACGCTCCTCGCCCCCCGTACGGATCAGGAGATCGGGATCGGGGAAGGCAGCCGTGTCAAGGTGAGCGGAGATGGTCTCCTCGGTAAGGCTGTCTGCCGAGAGGCGACCTTCGGCGACCTCACGGGCTATCTGGGTGGTGGCACGCAGGATCTCGTCGCGCGAGGAATAGCTGAGGGCCACGACGAGCGTGATGCGCTCACAGGCAGCCGTCGCCTGGATACTCTCACGGAGGGCCTGCTGAGCGGCCTCGGGTAGACGACTGAGATTGCCAATGGCCTCCAGACGCACCCCTTCCTCGATGAGGCTTGGGGTCTCGGAGTGAATCGCCGAGACGAGCAGGCTCATCAGGGCATCGACCTCCTCCTGAGGGCGGGACCAGTTCTCCGTACTGAAGGCATAGACCGTCAGATAGCGGATACCGAACTCCGCCGCAGCACGCAGGGTCGCTCTCAGAGCGTCCTGGCCACGGATGTGCCCGTCGGTACGGGGCAGTCCACGCTGCTTGGCCCAGCGGCCGTTCCCATCCATGATGATAGCCACGTGCTCAGGGATGCGGAGCTCCGTGGAGGGCGCAGAGGGCTGGGGAGACATTGTCGTTGACACGTTATTCTTATCGTCTTATTAGGCCAGAGGCTATGCCCCTAACCTTATACAAATATAGCTATATCTTTTAGTCACAGCTGTACCGCCGCTGTGGCGAGAGGCTGTAGTGCACCCCGACAGACCAGTAGCCGTAGCTATCATGGCCCTTGAGGCTACGACCTCCACCGAGTCCAAAGGGGTTAGCCATCCAGCTTACCGAAGGCTCCAGCCCCTCCAGTCGGTCGGAGAACGTGCGGCGTAGCGACCAGCTTGCCGTGAGTCCCCAGCGCGTACTGAGACGCAGCTTCAGTCCGAGACGGGCATACACACCAGGCAAGAACTGTAGGCGATGATCACTCATCCCACCTGCAAGCCCCAGACCAGCCCCGAGGAAGGGCGTCCAAGAGCGCGTGCCGAGGTAGCGCTCGCGTGCGCTGTAGGGGAAGAAATTGAACTCTCCTCCGAGAGCTAAGTCCAGCAGGGTGCGATGGAACTCACGGCTCCCTACGGCCGATGAGGGGAAGGCATCAGCGGCATAGTCCGCCTTACCACGTAGCCCTCTTAGGGCAAGCTCCCCCATAAGCGCCCAGCGCAGCGACACAGGGCGTCTAAGCTCTAACGCTATCCCCAGCGCTTGTGGTGCTATGAGTCCCCGACGTCCGATATCCCCGAGATAGTAGCTTGAGGAGACGCTCCCTCCCAGTTCGTAGCGATAGTCCTGCGCAGTGAGGCGAGCCGTGAGGCCTACCAAGAGGAGGACTAAGCCGAGCGGGCGGAGCATACGTCCGAGGAGCGAGGTGGGACTATTCGGTGACGGTCTTCAGACCACCGAACTTCCCGACGAAGAGCTTTGCAGACTCTCCAGCGGTCTTAGCCCCACGCAGGAGGTAGACCGTCTCGCCATCCGATGAAGGGAAGGCGACGAGGGGATAACCAGCGAAGTCCGTGCGGGTCAGCCCCGAGAAGGCTACTGTACGAGCCTCCTGCCACGTAGCACCGCGGTCATCCGAGATGTAGAGCTCCAGCGTCGATGCCGTCGAGACAAAGCGATAGATACGCTTCTGCGACTCGACATAGGCCTGGCTCTGTGAGACAGCGCTGATGCCAGCCTGGGTCTTACCGCCGACGATGAGCCAAGCGGTACCGTTGGTCGTCGCCCAAAGGTTGGGGCTTGCCTTGCCGTCAGCCGTACGGCCACCCGACACATAGAGGGCAGCGCCATCATAGCTGCTACCAGTGAGCTCATAGCTCAGCGTACCGCCAGCCGTGGGGAAGGACGAGCTGGGCGTCTCTCCGATCGTGGAGATCGTACCAGCAGATATGTTGTAGCCAAGGAAGGTCGTCGCACCTGCCGCAGTCTTCCCTACGAGAGCGAGGGTGGGCTTACCATCGACAGAGAGCCCGCCGAGGAGCGTCTGAGGCGTAGCCGTCGTGGGGAAGGTCTTCGCTGTGAATGCCGTACCGAGTGCCGAAGCCTCATAGAGACGAGAGCCGCTCGTCGTAGCGTAGAGCTTGCCTCCATAGGTGAGGAGCGAGCTGAGACGCTCACCCGATCCGAGGCCCGTGAGGCTGGAGGTCGTCCAAGCCCCCGTAGGAGTAGCGAAGCTGCTCACCGCATTCGTCCCGTCAGCCTTGACGTAGTAGAGCGCACCGCTATTGCCCGAGAGCTCGACCTGTGAGAAGGTGGAGCTGAAGGCGGGAAGTCCCGTCACGGAGGCCTCTGACCAAGCGAAGGCATGGGGATCCTGCTGATAGCGCTTGAAGGTCACCTTATAGGTATAGGTGTTCGTCGCGGTGCCACTACCAGCCGTCGTGATACGCAGCTGGATACCCTTCAGAAGGTCGCTGCTCTTGAAGGTCTGCTTAGCATCCTTCCACGTCACCTTCGTACCGTCAGCGAGGATGACCTCTACGGTCGCATTGGTGGCTGCCTTCGTCAGGCGCAGGTGCACATTGTAGTCGGCACTGCTATAGGGGAGCGCCTGAGTATTGTAGATCGCCCCAGTAGCCGTATTGCGGATGACGAAGGGGATAGCAGACACAGCCTCCTTCAGCGTAGCCTCATCGGTCGAGAGGGCGAAGGCCGTGATCTGGTTGTCGTAGATCTGGAAGTCCTCCAGCTCTACCTGCTTGGTCTTACAGCTTGTCGCACCGAGCGTGAGTGCCAGAAGGCCCAGGGCTGCGGGGACAAGGGTAGTGATACGTCTCATTGCTTCTATATATATGGAGCGAAAGATACTTGCTCGGATCATCAGAGCTATGCGGAGCGCCTTACTCTAAAGCCTACTCTGCAGTATAACTCTAAGTCGCAAAGGTATAAAGAATAACGCAAGTCTCGTGCGCGCAGGTATCCAGCGCACGGACTTGCGTCTAAGCCACAGCTCCAGCAGGGGCTACAAGCCTTTAGCGAAGCACATACTACGCGCTCCGATGATGGGGATTCTGTCGAGGGAGCAAGGCTCTAAGGTGTGCTCTATTCCCCTTTCTCTGTCGGTGTCTTGGAATCGGTGCCAGTCAGATATCGCCCACCGTCTTTGCGCGTGCGGTAGGTAATCCACGGCAAATCCAGGCCCAACTTCTTCAAGCGACGACTTTGCTCCAAGGCCTCCTCCCCTACAGACGCAGGTACAGGCACACCCTCCACACAAGGGATATAGTCGCGGAGATTCAAGAGTACGGGATGCAGAGCCTCTGGGTTGATGGCATCACGAATAGCACTGTAGTAAGTACCCCAGTCATTCGAATCACTATAGCGTGTGTGGAACACAGGATAGACCCGAATACCCTCGCTCGTCACCCGCACGATATAGATCTGCTTAGGCAGACACCTAAGGTCATAGGCGTAGTCATGCATCAGCTTATCAAGGTGACCCATTGAGGTAAACTTCACTCCACGAAGCCAATCTTGCGAACGCTCTACGGGCTCCTCCTTCACGTAGAAGGCAAGGAGGCGTGGCTCATCAGACGAACGAAGCGAGGCATAGTAATAGCGAAAAGCGGGATAGGCCGCAGAGTCTTGCACCCCACGCCAAGCAGGAGCAAGAAACTCCCACCCAGCGTTAATCATTCTCTTCGCACGACGCTTGCCAGCCTGATCACGGAGCTCACCCAGAGACATACGGCGCCACTGCTGGCTCTGCTGGTAGTGATCAAGGAGATAGATCGTATCGGGGAGGGATGTAATGCCCTTACGCTTACGATTGGCAGCGAATTTTGCATCGGAGGGAGGAGATGGGACGTACGCAGGATCACACTTATCTATCGTTTGATACCTCCCGTCTTCATAACCTATATAGTAGGTAATCCAGGGCACAGTAAGATGATGAGCCTTCAAACGACGGCTCTCGGCAAAAGCCTCTTCACACGCCGCCACCGATGGGCCATTCTCCGCACCTGGGGCAATAAATGCCGTAGAGAAGTCCACGGGGCGTAACGCTTCGGGGTTGATCTGAGTAGATAGATACACGCGGAAGCACCCCTCAATCGATTCAAAGGGACTTTCTACTTTGAGACGCGTGTGGAAGACCGAATACAGGTGAATAGACTCACCCGTCACCCGCACAATGTAGATTTGCTTAGGCAGACGACTGAGATCTCCCGCCTTGTAGTTCACCAGCTTATCGAGGCGATTCATCGGGGTAAACTTCACCCCGCGTAGCCATTCTTGCGAACGCTCCACGGGCTCCTCCTTCACATAGAAGGCAAGGAGACGCAGCTTATTGGTACTCGACCGTAATTCATCGTCCATCGAAGCATAGTAGTAGCGGAAGGCGGGATAGCTCGCAGAGTCCTGCACCCCGCGCCAAGCTGGAGCGAGGAACTCCCACCCAGCGTTAATCATCTCCTTATAATTACGCTTAGCCTTAGCTCGGCTGATCTTATCGGGATCTCGCATCCAGTGCCGGCTCTCTTGATAGTGGTCCAGCAAATAGACCGTATCAGGGTGAGTAGGGAGAGCAGCAGCCCGACGCTTATGCTGTGCCGTAAGAGGTAGCGCAGCAAGGAGTATAAGGAGGAAAAGGAGCGGCAAGCGATACCGACGAGGAGTATGACAGGTCATCATACAGAACGGTGTTTTAGGAGTTAGCGTAGTCTGTGCTGCGTGGTGCGAAGCCTTGAGTTTGGAAGGGCAACGACCTCATCCTCAAAGGTAGTGATTTTCTCCACCAAACAATACGGTCAGCCAAGCCATTCAAGGCAATAGGATCCAGCTGCTTGACCCTCACTCACTCGAAGGCATACAAAGCATATTTATTGAGCGAGCGGAGTGGAGCAATAGTCGTTCGATGTCAGACCAATAGTCGTATCGGGTACGGACGAGTAGTGGTTTGCATACCAAACGAATAGTGGTTTTTCTCTATCTACGCACGTAGTCTTAAAGACCAGGTACGTCAGTCCAAATATCCACGTACGTAGATATTAGAGCCACGTACGTAGCCCAAACTCATCTACCACTCGTCCGCAACTTTTATCCCTACGCGGAGCAACAACCTAATAGAGGTCACTTCACAAAGCTATATAGCTTCGCACCGAAAGCTATATGGAACCATTGCGCAAAGGCACTAAGAATGAAGACATAAAGAGGGCCCGTAGAGCGAATCATCTACGGGCCCTCTCGTGTAATAGGAGCCTATCGGCAAGCAGTCAAGTGGCCGACTGCGATCGTATCACCACCCCCAGCGAAGGAGCGTACGGCGGTAGAGTGCCAGCGCAATGCGGCGGAGCGTGTCATTCTCGGGCCAGAGGCGCTCATAGCGCCACCAGAGCTTGTCCCCGACTTTGATGACCTGCTTGCCACGGAGGACTGTCGTCACTTCGGCCAAGATCTCCTCCTGGGTACACTGCTCACGCTGGTAGGGATTGCCGTCGCCACGCAGGGTGAAGACACCTCCGTCGATACGCACGATGCGGTGCACCAGATAGCCACGGGCGATGCGCGCTAGGATGACGCGCCCCACCTGATAGGAGTCTTCGGTGAGAGGTGAGAGGACGATCTGATCCTGCCCCCCACGGATGAGGGGGCGCATACTCGAGCCACGAGGCAGGAGACGAGGGCGCTTGCCCTCAGCGATACGGCTAAGGATCTCGGCGAAGAAGAGCTCGTTGTGTATCTGCAGCTCGCGGTGCGTGGGCATAGCCTGGTGAGGATGACCCATCTTATGAGGCGGATTGGGCGAGGAGAGCTTCGGTCAGACGTACAGCCTCTTCGTCAGGACGGCAGTCGAGGCGGTACACGGGTACGCGCTCCAGCACATCAGCTACGGTATCGAAGGTAGCCAGATGGCGTACCTTATCCGAGTGGAGGAAGGCCGAGGAGGAGTAGATCGAGTCGAAGCTATCACGGCCACGGAGCTTGGTGAGCTTGTTCTCAGGGCTCTGATAGAGATGGACGAAGGCAACGACTCGCGCCGAAGCATTGCGGTAGCAAGGTGTGCTGCCACTCCATGGGCAGCCGTAGACGCGCACTTCACCGTCGTCCATGATACGCACGATGGGCTCGTCGTCATTGAGGAGACGTGCACCAGGGACGAACTGACGCCACAGACGGCTATGCGTGCTCTTACCCGTGCCGCTGACACCGAGGAAGATCAGGGCACGACCATTCAGCTCGGTGACCGAAGCATGGACCTTGAGCATGTGCTTAGGTGCGATAGCCACACCGTAGGCGATCATGATCAAGCGGTTGATGAAGAAGAATGCCGAGGGGTCATCGAGCAAGACATCTGAGCGCACCTCCTTCCAGCCACGATCGACTTCGATAGCGTGGGCGCCTTGGCGCGTAGCGATCTCGAGACGGCGCCGGCCATCGACGAGCTTGTACACACGGGCACGTACGCCCTCGGAGAGCTTATCTTCGAGGAGGGTCTTGGGCTGGTCTGACGAGAGGCTCTCGCCCCCACGGAAGGTAAAGAGTGGTTCACAGCCATCGGGAAGCTCGGGCACCAGGAAGGGCTCGTAGTTGGGGAGGAGTTCACGGGTAGCCTCGGCCGATGGGGTATAGAGCAGGATATACTCTTCAGCGATGCGATAGATGAGTTGTTCGTCCATAGTAATGTAGAATTTATTAGCTATGAGCAGGAGTATAGCGCTTCATAGCGAGGAAGAGTCGAGGAGCGGTGAGGAAGAGCGTACGACGGAAGCACTCTCCAAGGGGTGCCGCAGGGTAACGAAGGCCCCGAAGGCGGCGGGTGTAGGGGCGAAGGGCTTCGAGAAGCCCAGGAGCCTCCTTCTCGTGGCGCATAGCCCACAGCGAGAAGATCAGGAGGCGGCGGTAGAGCGTCTCATGCAGGAGCGGCAGGGCCTCGGGCGAGGTCGCCCCAATGGGAGCCTCGAGGTCCAGGAGATTCTCAAAGAGGTAGACAAGGCGCTTGTCATAGACCTCGGTGATGCTCCCCACACGGGCCACGCGGTAGCAGTAGCCGAACCAAGAGAGGTAGCGGTAGCGTGTAGCACGCGTAAGTGCCTCAAAGATAAAGGGAGTGTCTTCGTAGGGGCGCCCCACAGGGAAGCGCAGTGCCCCCATCGTAGCGGTGCGGAAGATCTTCCCCCAAGCCATCCCCGTGACACCGGAGAGGGCTGCGAGGCTTTGGAGGGCTTCCTGTGAAGAGAGTTCCCTCCCAGCAGCCAGCACCAGGCGCTCAGCGCCCGTGCGGCAGTTGATCTCGGTATAGCCGAGCTCGAGGATATCAATGAGCGGGTTCGCCGACAGGACATTCATCGGCTGCTCCAGGGCATCCTCGGGCAGCCAGTCGTCAGAGTCCACGCAGACGAAGAAGTCCCCACGCATCACGTCCATAGCAGCGTTGCGCGCTGCGGAGAGCCCCGCATTCGCCTGATGGATGAGGCGAATACGAGCATCACGCTCGGCATAGGTATCACAGATCGCCCCACTACCATCGGTAGAGCCGTCATCGACGACGATCACCTCCAGTGCCGAGTAGGACTGGCTGAGGATCGAGTCGAGGCACTGCTCGAGGTAGGGCGCTACGTTGTAGACGGGGACTATGACCGAGAGAAGCGGCGTGGGTAGACTCATTGAATAAGATAAGTGAAGGGGTGCCCTAAGGACTGCCCTTCGGCTACTCAGAGTAGCGTAGCAAGGAGTATGAGAGAGCCCACCCCCGTCCTCTTGGATGGGGTGGGCTCTTATGAAGATTAGCGGAGGCCTAAGCGGCGCAGAAGACCCTTTTTCTTCTTCTTGTTGCCGTAGCCGTAGCCATAACCGTAGCCGTAGCCATAGCCGTAGCCATAGCCGTAGCCGTGACCGCTCTCAGTAGCACCGTTGAGGACGATCGACATATTCGTCAGGATGTTCTCATCATAGAGGTGCTGCAGCTCGGGCAGAGCACGGCGGTCGAGACGGCCTGCGCGCAGGACGAAGATCGTCAGGTCGGCGATACGGTTCGCAATAGCTGCGTCAGCTACGCTACCGAAGGGCACGTTGTCGAAGAGGACGAAGTCAAACTGCTCAGCGAGCTTCGCTGCCAGCTCATCAAGACGCTCTCCGAGGAGAAGCTCAGCGGGGTTAGGAGGTACCGCACCCGAAGTGATAACCTGAAGCTTCGGAGCATTGGGATCCTTGCGGAGGATCTGATCAAGGCGTACGTCGGGGTTAGAGAGATACTCGGTAGCCCCCATACCAGCCAGACCGATACGACGCGAGAGCGTACCCTTACGGAGGTCAAGGTCGACGAGGACGACGCTGTGACCAGCGAAGGTGAGCGTCTGAGCGAGGTTGTATGAGACGTATGACTTACCAGCGGACTCCCCGAAGGAGGTGAAGATGACCTTCTTCGCTTTCTTACCTCCGGTGCCGATCATGAAGCGCATATTCTCACGCAGGACACGGAAGGCCTCGGAGGTTTCGTCAGCACCCTGCTCGCGTACACCGCGAGGCTGAGCCTTCTTGCCACCACGCTTCTCTTCTCTGGGGATGTCGCCGAGGAAGGGAATCGAGACGCGGTCCATAACATCCTTGCGCGAGCGCACCTTATTGTCAGCCAGCAGACGGATGATGAGGTAGACCGAGGGAAGGACAAGACCTATGAGGATCGCAATGAGGGCGGCACGCAGCGCGTTGGGGCTGACGGGCTTTGAGGGAGCATCGTCCATATCAAGCACGTAAGCACTATCCTGCGTCATAGCCTGACGGAGAGCGTACTCCTCACGCTTGTTCAGCAGCTCCGTATAGAGGCGCTGACGGATCTCCAGACGACGATCGATATCAGCCTTTTCGCGACCCTGGCTAGATACCTCGGGGAGCTTAGAGAGGAGGCTTGACTGCTGACCCTGGATATCCTTGAGGCGCATACGCAGTACAGCAGCCTGCTGGTTGAGGCTTTCGATAGCATTCTTACGCAGCTGAGAGAGAGCGTTATCGTACTCAGTGATGACGGGATTCTCCGTACTACCACCAGCACCTTCGACGAGCTTATCACGCTGCGACTTGAGCTGGTTGTACTGAGCGATATAGCCATCCAGCGCCTGATCGGGTACCCCGACATTCAGCGGGAGGTAACCGTTCTTGCGGTGCGAGTTGGAGAACTCAGAGAGCATATAGGAGATGAGCTTCAGCTGGGTCTCAATCTGTAAGGCCTCTGCTTCGCTCTCGAGTGAGCGCGAATTATAGACACCGACCTTGCCTTCGAAGTCAAGGGTGCGGTTGTTTATGAGGAAGCGCTCCATATCCCCTTCGACAAGACCAAGCTCCTTGCCGAGAGCAGCAAGACGCTCATTGACGAAGTCAGCGGTGTTCTTAGACACCTGATTACGCATATCCATCTCCTCCTGATTGTAGGCCGAGACCTGAGCGAGGAGGATATCAAGAGCACGCTTCTTCGTACGGTCCTGCAGACGGAGGGTTAACGTAGATGCACGGTTCTCTGGTTCAGCAACAAGAATCGCGTGCTGGTAATAACGCACCGTCTGAGTGAATGGCATGCGATTAACTTCAATGTGCTTATACTCCCAAGGGGTATTGAAGTTCTGACGAGGCTCAATAATGAAGCGCTCTTCACCCAGCTGAACGGGCACATTCAGAGCGATAACCTGGCTCTTCCCCGTACTCGCTGGAGTGACACGCACATGACCAGCATCCTGGAAGGCTACTTCAAAGGTACTCTTACGCTCTGTCGTATCAAGAAACTTCATCGAGAATGGAGCATCGGTGTAGAGCTCAAGGGTGCGTAAGCCACTCTTCACATTATAGAAGACGTTGGCATTGGCCATCTTGACCGTACGCTCAAGGACGCGACGAGATACCAGCTGTACATGCTCATTGTCCATATTGAGACGAGCAGCACGGGCATAGCGTAGCATTTCTGTATCCATCATCGCACGCTGGGAAGCATCCTTAATAAAGATCTTCACCGAAGACTCGTAGACGTAGGGCTGCTTGGCATTACGATAGAGCGCCACAGCAAGCACCACCCCGATGCTCAGGAGGTAGAGCCACCAGAAGCGAAGGAGGTAGAAGAAAATATCAAGCAGATTGACCTCCGCTGTCTTTTCACCGGTCTGATTCGGCCGATTCGTTTGTGTAGACATAGGACTTATGGACTAACGCTTGAAGAGGGCAATAAGGGCGGCAGCAGAAAGAGCCGTCGAGAGAGCCGTCGTCACATACCCGAGGGTCGTGAGGACCTTCTGCTCGGTATCACGCTTACGATAGCGGTACTCGGCATAGATAATATCATTCTGCTGGAGGTAGAAGGCGGGCGACTCGAAGATATTCTTTGACTGCATGTCGAGTCGGTAGTAGACATACTCATTACCCACACGGCGAATGACATTGAGCTTGCCGAAGTCAGCCTGCTCAGAGAGCCCTCCGACAGTAGCGATAAGCTCAAGGATATTCGTCTGAGCATTATCTAGGTGGAAGGAACCACGATCGGTGATAGCCGCACTTGCAGCACTCTGATTTAATCCCTCGAAAGCCCCAAGGAGGTAAACGCGGAGGTTCGCAAACTTCGTGATGACGTGAGCATCCGTCAGGTAGCGACCAGCCGTGAGCTTGGTACGAATCACTTCACTCACCTGCTCTAAGCTAAGCCCCAAGACGGGAACATTCCCGATGATAGGAAACTGAATATTCCCCTGCGCATCGACCAAGTAAGAGGAGCTGGTATCAGCGGGAGCTACATTCGTCGTGTTCAGGGAAATACCACCAACAACGGTGGTAGGAGCAGTAGCCTGAGCCACCTGACGGGTATTGAAGGGGACCGTCAGCTCAGGGTTACGTATGCTCGTCACGAGGATACGGAGCTTATCGCCCTTCTGTACAACGATGCCAGTGTCATGCTTGACACCATAGGCCTTGGCGATCTCAATATCCTGCAGGTAATTCGTCTTCTTTGCCGAATCACAAGAGGAGAGCGCACAGAGCGAGAGGACACCGAGGGCTAGTGTCCAGGCATGAGAGAGTCTCTTGATCATTATCATAGGGGTATATTACTCAGAATTTCTTACCAAATATAATAGAAAAGGCTGTAAGGAAGATAATCTTAACGTCCGTAAAGAGCGAATAGTTATCCAGATACTTGAGGTCGAGACGCAGGCGCTCCAGCATCTTCTCAATGGTGTCGGTATATCCATTGTAAAGAGTAGCATAGGAGAAGAGCCCTGGACGGACCGCATAGAGACGAACGTAGTCAGGGTTACGCTCCATAATCTGGTCAATGAAGAACTGGCGCTCGGGACGAGGTCCGACAAACGACATCTCCCCCTTGATTACATTCCAGAGCTGGGGGAATTCATCGAGATGGTGAGCGCGAATGAACGCACCAACCTTCGTCAGACGACTATCCCCATCGGTGAAGAGCTGAGGACGATTCCCCGCCTCTGCATCCATACGCATAGAGCGGAACTTATATAGCGTGAAGGGTTTACCCTTGTAGCCAATACGTTCCTGGCGATATATGACATCCCCCTTGGAGTCTTCCCACTTGATAAGCAGGGCGATCAGAGCGATCAGGGGGGAGAAGAAGATCAGCGAAACCAAGGCTAAGGTAAAGTCAAAGGCGCGCTTGATGATGCGTTCGAAAGTATTCATTACTCGATCTATTTTGAAGGATTTAGGAGTTCGGTATAGATATTGATCAGACTATTGATCATCTCATCTTTAGTAAAGACGTCATAGAAGCGACGACGAGCACCCTTGCTATAGGTCTTCCAAAGCTCTGGATCATCACATATCTTATGGATAGCCTCTGCCAAGGCTGGTGCATCCTCGACTGGGACATTGATCCCAGAGACCCCGTCTTCATTGACCCAAGAAACCCCTGATTCGGGAATCTTTGTCGCCACGACTGGGCGGGAGAGAGACATCGCTTCGACCAAAACAATGGCATAAGCCTCCGTTTTGATCGTAGAGCTGAGGCAGAAAACATCACAAGCTGCAAAGTAGGCTGGCTTGAGCTTATCTGAGATAAAGCCAAGGAACTTCACTCGCTCTTGCAAGCCGAGATTCTCAGTCAGGGTCAAAAGCTCTGCACGCAAGGGACCATTCCCTCCAATAAGCAAGACATAGTCATCGCTAAGATGTGTCATAGCCTTGATCAGATGGTGGTACCCCTTATAAGGGACAAGACGCCCCATATTGAAGACAATCTTCTTACCTGGATATTGCGCACGTATTGCCTCGATCTCATCTGAGAGCCAAGGATAGGGATCTACGCCGATTGGGAGAAATGACGTTTTCTCCTGTACCTTACGGAGGAAGGGCGACTCCTCGACATAGACTGGAGTTGTCCCCAAGATCAGATCAGCACGACGAATCAGCCAGCTCTGGAAAGGCGAGAAGAAGCGTAGCAGGAACTTCTGCTTTAGGATATCACTGTGCCAGTGTAAGACCACCTTCCCTCGGTATCCAGAAAAGAAGAGGGCCAATGTAGCCATAGGATCGGGATGGTGTACATGGATGATATCATATTCCGAACAGATACGCCGAAGGCGGAAGATCATCTCGGGAGAGATCATCGTCGCAGCCAGCTTTGTCAGAGTCTTTGTACGAAAGATTCGTGACTCCTCGGAGAAGACGATATCAGTCGTCTCCCCATTATGTGAGGCACAGAGCATATCTGAGGCAAAGCCTCGCTCAGCAAGGCCCTCAGTGAAGATCTCCATAACCTTCTCCACTCCACCTTTGATGGGGTAGAACTTACCAAGTTGTAGAACTTTCATCTTACAATATCTTGTGCCTAAGGAGTAGGCTGGGTAAAGCTATTTGGTTGGGTAGCACCATCGTTCGACAGGAGGAGCTCAAAGAGCTCTGCCCATGATCGTGCACTAGGGGCCTGCGAGGGACGCTGTGGGACAGGCTGTAGCTGAGTATGATCTCCTCGAAGAACTCGCTCCATAGCATCAGCTAAGGCTACGGCAGAGCTCGGATCAAAGAATCCCACAGCACTAGCACCGGCTGCTGTCTCGTGAGCAAATGGGAGGTCCGACAAGAGCATTGGCCGATCATAGGGAAGGAATTCCGAGATTGGGAGTCCCCAAGTTTCAATCCTTGAAGGGAAGACTAGGCAGTCTGTACTGGCATAAGTATCCTGGAGCTTATCGCGGGACATAAATCCAGCAAAATCAAGGCTACTTACATCGCCCCACGTAGAGTGAAGCCACTGTGCATACTTATTTTCTGTCCCATCAATGGTGAGGACCGTACGGAAGGTTCCCACTCCTACACGCTGCTCCAGAATACGGGTAGCCTCGGTAAGAAGCTCAAAGTTCTTATGCGCATCAGCTGTCGCAGCAAAGAGGAATGTGAACTGATGACTGTCTGACGGAATCGTAGACTCCTTGGGTGGCAGTTGCTCTCGCTGAGGTGGCGCTACGATGAAGCGATCTTCCGAAAGGCCAAACATCTTGCTAAAGCCCTCTCTCAACCACTGTTGCTGGACGATCAGGTAGCGATTACGACGTATTCCAATTTGGTAGGCGAAGCGAGTAAACATCGCAAAGAGTGGAATCTTCTTATCAAAGCGAAAATCTCGCAATCTCCAGCGCAGGAATGGGAAAGAGGTCTGGCAGTAGACAGCCTGACGATGAGCTTGAACCCGTGGGGTCGTATCATGTAGGGAAAGCCATAGGTCTATTGATCCCAGCTCTCGAGAGATTTTTCCCATAGTCACATACTCACACCAGAGGCGCTTCCCCCACCCATCGATTGCCCAGGGTAACTCAATATACTGGATGTTGGGGTAGTCTGCGAGCTCCTGCTTGTGCACCAAGGCCGTAACTCGATAGCCGTGTGCAGGAGCCCATTCTGACAGGAAAGCGAGGCACTGACGAAGGATCGTCAATGTCCCCCCCTTGCGGAGATTGACTGCGGAGATAACGATCTGCTTCATACCGAAGAGGATTTATTGGGGACAAGTGATGAGAAGAGGTCCAGCCACTGCCCCATCACAGCATCTACTTCATAGCGAGCAGATGCCTTACGAGCATTAGCTCCCATTCGGACGCGCTCAGCCTCCGAATCCATCAGCTGGCGGAGGGCGGTGAGGAAACCTTCATCATCCCCCTGAGAGATGAGATAGCCATCTTCTCCTGGATGAATCACATCCTTGGGGCCACAGGGACAGGCAAACGAAACAATTGGAAGCCCCATATGCTGCGCTTCAATAAGGACCATAGGGAGCCCCTCATAGCGAGAGGTCATCGCATAGATTGACGCACTTTGGTATACATCCTTCATCTGATGAGTTGGCTTAGCCAGCGTGACAGACGAGGAAAGGCCGAGACGATTCACCTGCAACTCAAGCTCTGGTCTCAGAGCTCCATCCCCATAGATTTCAAGCGACCAGTCTGGATATGCAGGTGCAATACACGCCCAGATATCAAGCAACTTAGAGAAGTTCTTCTGGAAATCATAGCGTCCAACAGCAATAACCTTGTGTGAGGTACAAGGTGAAGTCTCTTCAGACACAAAAGGCAGAGGATTCGGAATTACTCGAATATTGGGTAGCGCTCCCCAGTAGCCAGCATCTTCCTCAGTCAATACTACAAAGCTATCATAAGGTCTCACCGTACGCTCGTCAAGCTTTGTGCGAAGGATGTCAACGAGACGCCATAGACCAGTGCGACCATATTGTAGGCGCTTTAACTTTGAGAAGTGGTATTCTAAGACCTTGCGACTACCATCCTTCATCTGGGGAAGAAGTGTCGCATCCTCCCCAAACATCGAGACAACGATATCCGCACGGAGCTGCCCCAAGAGTTCGCTCAAACGTTGACGATGAAGACGCTTCTTCTTGGGATAAGCCGAGAGCTTAGCCAAGATCCCTTGACCATTGTTCTCGTCATAATTAATGCCGAGGTCATATTGCTTGACTGAACCTTCAAGCGAAAAAAAAGGCTTAGCACCCTTTTGGTCTGTAGTAATGATAATGAGCTCGTGGCCCTGCCCCACCAGATAATTTACCTTGCGCGTCAGAACACGCTCCATCCCCCCTGAGTTGGAGGTCGCTGGTATACAATAGACTATTCGCATAACTCAGCTGTTGCTTCGGGGAATATCCCATTAATATGATCACTCTCTTCGGCCGTGAACCAGAAGAAGAAGGCATAAATCATCAAGGTATCCGTAGACACCTTTATCCATACGAGGAAAGTCATTGCTAAGAAGCTCGCAAAGAGCCAAACATAACGAGGATATTTGCGAGCAAAATAGTAGGCATAGTATACAAAGCTCAAGGCAAATGTCACAAATCCGATAAGCCCTGAGTAGAGGATTAATCGGCAATAGCCAATGTCGGTACTGTAAACGAAACCACCATACCATCCCGACCCAATGATCCAGGTCTTATCATCTTCTGGCCAACGCCACATTGTCTGAAGGACCTCCGTTGAACCCGTCGTGAACTCTCCCTTATTGAAGAAGTTAAAGAATCCTTCAAAGGCAAACATCAGCTGTTCTCTGAAATATTCACTGGTATTATAGAGGATAATCCCTGCACCTGAGAAGACGGCAAGCAGCAGGCTAAAAGTTGCCATTGTTTGGACCATTTCCTTACGTATTCTGAGCCCAATCGCATTACTCCGTAAAAGTAAGAGAGCAAGCCCCATAGCCATCCCTGTAGAGGTAGTACGAGCCACCATATTTCCGATCGCAGAGATGAGGATATAAGACAGGAGGAGCAAAAATACAATCCTCCGACTCTTCCGTACCTCTGTATCAGTGCATACGACTGCTGAGATAAGAATCAAGACGAGTGAGAAGCGTACCCCTGCTGGGTCAAGAGCCACACTAAAGCAACGTATTCGGTCGATACTTTCATAGAATTCACTCGCTGTGAATACAATAGAGTCTGTGAAACTCTGCATCACGGGGAAGTTATCATTCAATAACCCTGTGACACACTGGAAAACAGTCACGCCGACTAAGTAATATGCTATACGGGGGATCGTGACCTCTCCATGGACAATACGTATGCACCGTATCGCAGGGTAGACCGAGAATACCCACACCAAGAAGGTGGTGATATAGTTGGCATAGCTATAGTCATCCGTATTATTTACTTCTACAGCTACTAAGTTGACTAGCGAATATAGAATTGAAAAGATAGCTCCACCAAGGAGTACGCGCGGGATAGATACGCCTTTACCACCACGCCACGAATCATAGAGGAACCACAGCAATCCGAAGAGTGCTAGGATCATCTTCGTGTTGGGTCCAGAAGCCCAGAACGCAAAGTTGAATGAATAGTAAGAGCAGTTAACAAGAACAGCTATGGTCAGGATTTGAATAAGCCTCCACATATGCACTACTATCCTTAGCGATAAAGAGCTTTATAAAGCCACTGCATAACGACCTTGTCATAGAGCCGAACGAACCAGAACTGGCCTCGCGAGGCCATCCACTGCAACAGCTTCGTGCGAAGCGGAAGATGCTGATTCTTCATAATATACTCGTTGCTCTCTGGATACATACTACTCCAGCGCTCATAGTCTTGAGCGTTGTGCGAGAGCAGAAGAGGGAGCTTGAGATTAAGCTTCAGATAGTGGATAAGCTCCAAAGACTCCATAGAGGCTTGCTGTGCAAGATAACGCTCAAGCTCCTGAACGTTTGCCTGGACTTGCTGCCAGTGCTCTGGTCGATAGGTATTGGTGATCTGACTATCAGAGCGAACGTAGGTATAGAAAGGCTGGTGGACGATAGCCACACGCCCAGCTCGCTGGAGTAGCTTTCCTATGAGCATCAGATCCTCACCCATATTCTCTCCGGGGAGGAAACGGAGCGTAGGAAGCTGCTCTATCAAGCTGCGACGAAGGAGGAAGAGCCAAAGATTCCATTTCATTCGCCCATAGCATATCTGAGCAAATGCCTCTTTCCCTGTCTTGACATCGGGCTGTGTAATAGGCCGCTGACTCGTTCCTTCTTGTAGCAGGTACTCACATCCAACGATATCTGCTTGGCTCTCTTCGGCTACTTGCACTAAGGTTCCAATAGCTGTTGGCTGCAGAAGATCATCAGCATCAACTGAATAGATATATTCACCTTGCGCCGCATTAAGTCCCGTATTACGAGCAACGGCAACCCCACGGTTAACCTCATGGTGTAGGATCGTCACCTCGATACCCGAAGCCTCTAAGCCGGAGCGCTCACGCTCAAGGTATGCGAGACCATCGTCGGGACTACAATCATCAATAAAGACGAGCTGGAGTGGCCGATAGGTCTGAGCCTTCAGCTGAGCAAGACATGCTGGGAGTGTCTCAGCAGCACGATATACAGGGATAATAATGGAGACTAGCGGACTCATCAGCCTAGATTTCAAGGAGTAGATAGGGCTAAAATCTCTTGAAGAAAGCCCCTATCACGAGAATTGAATTTTCGAGCAAAGATATACTCTGTCTGCTGGAGCGCAGGAAGATCTTGGGGGGTAAAATCAATAAGCTGTCCATCATCCCGCCAGCCGATATAGCGCATTGCCCCTCGACTTTCATCAGTCGCGTCAAAAAGACGCTCTATGAAGGGAGTACCCCAGATGAGGGTGGGAATGAAGTATTCGTCTGCACCAAAAGTGTGAGCAAAGATAGTGAGCGCACGCTCCTCTTGCTCCAAGAGATAGTCTACAAGCTCACGGGTGATACTGACCCACTGCCCCCCCTTATGGAATGGAATCCTGGTATTACGTCGGATTCCCAAAAGAACCTGGCTACGGACAGCCAAGAAGCGAAATATGCGCTTGACCTCATAGATAGCCCCACTCCCTCGGAATGAACGAGCGAAGGGATGCCAATAATGCAGCGCCCGATCAGCACGGCTATTCATCGGGCGTTGATGTAGCCCTATGAACTCCTTCCCATAGTGCTGGGCAAAGAAGCTGTGGATATAGTCTTGATTCTTTAGGGGGAGGTCCACCCCTGAGATCAGATGGTGGTGACTGTACTGACAGCCAGAGTCCACGACCGCATGGAAGAGCTTATACTCTGCCTCAATCATGCTTACGTCAGCCCAGCGAACATCTACCCTATCCTTGAGAATGTAGAGGCCGGCATGCCGGGTCTTAACGTCAGGTAAGACTGTTAGCTTACGGTCAAAATGGATATAGATATCATTGCGCGCATCATCCAGTCTCTCGATGAGAAGCGAGAGAAGCTCAGGCTCATTATGAGCCAGTATGAGGTAAGCGTGTTTCATACTGAAATGACGCAAAGAGCAATAGTGTAGTGTAGCTAAAAGCAAGGGCCTCCCCCTTAGTAGAGACTATGAATAGCTCAGACTAAAGAGGGAGGCCACTTAGGGGCTGACCCTGGAGAGCAACCGATAGCTGCCTACCCAAAGTCAGTAGGGGAGTAAGGAGGATTACTCAGCGACCTTCGACAGAACTGAGCGGCTGCAGCGGGGGTCGTTGTAGTACATATTAGCAACACCACCGTGCGAATCCTTCTTCAGCTGAGACTCAGATACACCGAACTCGTTAACGAGGCAGTTGTAAACAACTTCAGCACGCTTGCGAGCGAGGAAGATGTTACGCTTTGCGCTACCTGTACCCTTGTCAGCATAACCAGAGACAGAGTAGACGAGCTTGGGGTTAGCCTTGAGAGCTTCAGCAAGGAAGCCAAGGTTTACACGGTCCTTGTTGCTGAGCGTCCAGCGGTTGATGGGGAAGGTAACCAGAAGAGGCATACCAGCAGCAACGTTCTCGGGGGTAACTTCGCGGTTGAGCGCTTCCTCGAGCTGACGACGGAGGTCGCTGTTCTGACCTTCGAGGTCGCTCAGACGGCCACGGAGGTCGTTGAGGACATTTTCGTTAACGCGGATCGCGGTGACCGTGCTACGATCCCAGCCACGCTTGGGGAAGTTGTAGCTAACACCTACAGTTGCAGTCACAAGACCTTCACCCCAGCGACCAGCCGTGTTGACAGCCTGACCAGAGAGCGTAGAGGCAACGTCCTCCTGATCGAAGTGGTCTCCTACGTAAGCACCACGGATATCGAGGTTGATATCCCAAGCGCGGTTGATGCGGAAGCGGTTGAGGATACCAACGCTTGCAGTCACTTCATTGGAGTGACGCCCCGTCGTAGAAGCACGCTCGAGAGTCGTAGCGAAGCCAAGACCAGCGTAAGGGATCAGCGAGTAGAAGCGATCTTCGTTGTAACCGCAGACCATCTGCGTAAGGTTGAAGAGCACGTCAGCGTGAGCGTGGATGTACTGCTGTTCGGTTTCATAGAGAGGATAACCCACGTTAGCGTGCTGGTAAACCTTACCAGTGTGCGTAGCGGGATTCCAATCCGTGATGAAGCCACCGTAGTTACCGCGGTTGAGGTTAGGGGCAACAGCGAGGTTGTGACCCGTCCAACCAGAAACACCCTTGATCTTATAACCATTAGCACCAAGACGGATACCAATGCCAGGAGTGAACCACTTACCGAAGTAAGCTTCGAAGTTAGGGGTGATACGATCGACAAAACGCATCTGCTTGTCGTGGTCACCAAAATACATCTGTGCACCAGCACCAATACCAGCGAACCAGTTAGCGCCGAAGCGATTCGTTTCAACACGATACTTGTCAGCATCCTTCACCTCTACCGTATATACGGAATCGGTCGTCTGCTGAGCACGCAGAGCAGGAGCCAGTGAGAGGCATGCAACTGCAGCAATTAAACTCTTTCTTAACATCATATTCATATTTAATTATTGAGTATACGTTCTTTTTCACACTCACAGATGGGCTACGGCAAACAGCGTAAGGCGCACGCAAAGTCCTTCAGAGAGGCGACCTTGAGCTGTTTTACAAGGATCTCTTATTCACCTATGAGAGGCGGAGTAAGCCCCTAAAGCAGCAAGCCGTAAGTAGGGACACACCTTGTGGCCCTTCGCATAGAGCCACATTTACACACGGCAAAGATAACGTTTTTATACGAAAACGCAATGAATCCCAATTATTGACCTTCATAATATCAGCAGATTGCACCGACTTCTGAAGGCAAAGGGCTGGCTACGCTTCGATCAAGGCAGGTCAATAAGCCCCTGCTCTCCCTGGGGAATACTCAGCTCTTCTGCTACCGAAGGGTCAGCCTGACAGAGAGCCAAGAGCGCACGATGCGCAGCATCCTGGTGGGCGACCTTTTTATTCGGGCCACTCCCTACACCGACCTTGCGCTCATCGACGTAGACCCCACAGACGAAGGGGGCTCCACTGCGCTTCGGCTCCTGGAGCATACGGAAGTCGAGAGTTAGGTGGTGCTTCTGCGTCCACTCTAAGAGCAGCGACTTATAGTTCGTAGTCTGCTCTCGTAGGCTTGCCTCAAGCTCCATAAAGAGGGGCACCATACGCTGGTGGACGAACGCCTCGGCACGGGCATAGCCCTGATCAAGGAAGATTGCCCCGATGAGCGCCTCCAGAGTATTACCATATATATCGGTACTACTCTGACGTGCCTCGCGACGGATCTGAAGTAGGCGATCAAGCCCCATACGCTGGGCGACAGCATTGTTGACCTTACGCCCGACGATGGCGCCACGACGCTTACTCATCTCCCCTTCATCCCAGTGTGGGTGACGCTGGTAGAGGTAATGACTCATCGCCGTAGCCAGCACCGAGTCACCGAGGAACTCCAGACGCTCATTATTGAGCTTGAAGCCCTCCTTGTCGGTCTTACTTACCGAGCTATGCCGGAAAGCCAAGTCATAGAGCTCAGGGTCGCGTGGCTCGAAGCCGAGGAGCTCGACGAGTAGGAAGAGAGGCTCCTTGGGCTTGCGCCCAAAGAGCCTCATAAGTCCGTCTCGCACGATACGTATAATCATAGAGCTATAGAGGGAGTCTTGATAATACGTGGCTGTGGAGCCGTATTACTTCTCGTACTTCTTGAAGATGACACTCGCGTTGTGCCCACCGAAACCGAAGGTGTTCGACAGAGCAGCACGGACGGTACGACGCTGAGCCTGATTGAAGGTGAAGTTCAGCTTGTAGTCGATCTCGGGATCTTCGTCGTCGGCAGCGTGATTGATCGTGGGGGGTACAATGTCCTCCTCTACGGCCTTGAGCGCGAAGACAGCCTCGATAGCACCAGCGGCGCCGAGGAGGTGACCCGTCATAGACTTCGTAGAGCTGATATTCAGCTTATAGGCAGCGTCACCGAAGACTTCCTTAATAGCCTTGGACTCGGAGATATCCCCGACAGGCGTAGAAGTCCCGTGTACGTTGATGTAGTCAATATCTTCAGGGGAGAGCCCTGCATCCTCGAGTGCATTAGTCATCACCAGCTTAGCACCCAGCCCATCAGGGTGAGTAGCCGTGAGGTGGTAAGCATCAGCCGAGAGGCCAGTACCTACGAGCTCAGCGTAGATGTGTGCACCACGAGCGATGGCGTGCTCGAGCTCCTCGACGACGAGGCAAGCAGCACCTTCGGCCATGACGAAGCCATCACGCGAAGCGCTGAAGGGGCGCGAAGCACCCTGAGGATCGTCATTGCGGGTGGAGAGGGCGTTCATCGCATTGAATCCACCGACACCAGCAGCGCAGATAGAGGCTTCGGCACCACCAGTGATGATGACATCGGCCTTACCGAGGCGGATGAGGTGGCAGGCATCGATCAGTGCGTTCGTAGACGAAGCACAAGCCGAAGCCGTGGAGTAGTTGGGCCCGTGGAAACCATACTTCATCGACACCTGACCTGCGGAGATATCCGAGATCATCTTGGGGATGAAGAAGGGATTGAAGCGAGGACCTGCTTCGGCGTCATAGCCGCGCACTTCCTCTTCAAAGGTCCCGAGACCACCGATACCGGAGGCGATGATGACCCCGACACGGTTCTTATTTACTGTCTCTACGTCAAGCTTGGAATCGGCGATACTCTCTTCGGCTGCCACCATGGCAAACTGAGCATAGCGATCTAAGCGGCGAGCCTCCTTCTTATCGATATACTTGCTCACGTCAAATTCCTTGACTTCGCAAGCAAACGTGGTCTTGAACTTTGAGGCATCGAAAAGGGTGATGGGGCCTGCCCCACTCTTTCCCGCTACGACAGCCTCCCACGTCTCGCGGGCCGTAGCCCCGAGAGGTGAGATAGCGCCTATTCCAGTGATGACGACTCTCTTGAGTTCCATCAGCAAATTCCTTTATCTCGACGAGAGGGCTATTAAGCCTTCTTGCTTTCGATGTAGTTGATAGCGTCGCCGACCGTCTTGATCGTCTGAGCGTCCTGATCGGGGATCTGGATGTCGAAAGCCTTTTCGAATTCCATGATGAGCTCTACGGTGTCGAGAGAGTCAGCACCGAGGTCGCTGGAGAAGTTTGCTTCAGGAGTTACTTCGCTAGCTTCGCAGTTGAGCTTTTCGACGATGATTTCGACTACCTTTTCGTTGATCTGTGACATGATTCTTTTCTTTACTTAGTTATATATTCTTTCTTTACACTGCATTGATCTACCTTTGTACCGTATAATGAGCGGCACTCAGGGGAGTAGCTCGGAGATTCCCGCGCGGCGCTTATCGCACTGCACAGATACGCTCCATTTGTGCACAAAGATACAACTATTTATGAAACAAATAGCAATACTTGCTTCTGGCAATGGCTCAAACGCCGAAGCTATCGTCCATCATTTCCGCGCTACAGGCGAGGCGGAGGTGGCTATGATCATCACAAACAAGCCTCAGGCAGGGGTCATCCAGCGGGCTGAAAGACTGGGTGTACCTTGTCATTATTTTACAAACGCAGAGCTTCGTGAAGGCACACGCCCGATAGCTCTGATGAAGGAGCACGGCGTCGAGCTCATCATCCTGGCGGGCTATCTCTGTCTCATCACTCCTATATATATAATGGAGTACCCCGAGCGCATCATCAACATCCACCCTGCGCTCCTCCCCTCTTTCGGCGGTCAAGGCATGTACGGCGATCGTGTGCACGCTGCCGTCATCGCCTCGGGAGCGAAGGAGAGTGGTATCACCATCCACCTCGTCGACGAAGACTATGACCACGGGCGTCACCTCCTGCAAGCGACCTGTCCCGTACGCCCAGATGACACCGTCGATACGCTCGCCGCGCGCATCCACGAGCTGGAGCACCGCTTCTTCCCTACGACCATCGCCCAATACCTACGCTTCCTCTAAGGAGGCTCCTCCCATACATCACTAAGCCGCCCCACAGCGAGTCACCGACGTGACCTGCTGTGGGGCGGCTCTTTTCTCTCGCGTGGCGCGCATACATATATAATGTATATGCGGGGGCTAAGGGGGCGAGAAAGCACGCCTTCGGAAGGCGGGAAAAACACCTGTTTTTCGCAGTACGGGCTAAGTAAGTACTTTTGTATACCTATATAATAGGTCCCTGTGAGCCGACTGCATCCCCCGCAGGCGCGCTCTCAGACAATCCATCATCTCTCCCACTCCACAAGCCCCTCACATCCCACCGATATGGCCCAGCGACTCTTCCTCCTCGATGCGTACGCCCTGATCTACCGCGCCTACTATGCCTTCATCAAAGCCCCACGCTTCGACAGCAAGGGGCGCAATACCAGTGCTGTCTTCGGCTTCGTCCTCATGCTGGAGGATCTCCTCTCGAAGGAGAATCCCGAGGAGATCGCCGTCGTCTTTGACCCCGCAGGTGGCACCTTCCGCCACCGCGAGTACCCCGCTTACAAGGCGCAGCGCGAAGAGACGCCCGAAGGTATCCGAATCGCCGTACCGCTCATCCGTGAGCTTCTGGCCGCCTACCGCATCCCCGCTGTCGAAGTCCCCGACTTCGAGGCGGACGACGTCATCGGTACGCTGAGCGATCTGGCGGCTCGCTCGGGCCACGAGGTGCTGATGGTCACACCCGACAAGGACTACGGGCAGCTCGTCACCGAGCACGTCCGCATGTACCGCCCGATGCAGGGCGGGGGCTACGAAATCTGGGGCGAAGCCGAGATACGGGAGAAGTTCGGCCTCGACTCCCCAGCACAAGTCATCGACTACCTCGCACTCCTCGGGGACAAGGTGGACAACATCCCCGGCTGTAAGGGTATCGGTGAGAAGGGCGCACAGAAGCTCCTCAGCGAATATGGCACGGTGGAAAATCTCCTTGCCCACACCTCGGAGATCAAGGGCGCTACGGGCAAAAAGCTCATCGAGGGCGCAGACGACATCCGCCTCTCCTACTATCTGGCGACGATCCGCCGTGACGTGCCCATCAGCTATACCGCTGGCGACTACGTCCGCAGGGAGAAGGACGAAGAGGCGGTACGCCGACTCTTCGAGGAGCTGGAGTTCCGCACGCTCCTCTCTCGCGTCCTCGGCACGGCTCCCGCACCCGCCCCAAAGAAGGTCGCCCTCCCACCCGATGATCTCTTCGCAGGACTCGAGGAGACTGAGGAAGCCGAGACGCCTGCCCCCACGGATGTACCACAGATGCGCATCGAGGTACTCACCCCGACGACCCTCCCCGCCTTCGTCGAGCGCACGGCAAAGGCTCAGGTCGTCACCTTCGACACCGAGACCACAGGCGCCGATGCGCTGACGGCAGAGCTGGTAGCCATCACCTTCGCCCTCGACAGAGAGACGACCTATTACCTCGACGTACCCGCTGAGCGCGAGGCTGCTACGGCACTCCTCGACCAGCTCCGCCCCATCTTCGAGAGCACGACCTCGCTGAAGGTCGGGCAGAACCTCAAGTACGACCTCCACATCCTCCTCTCCTACGGCATCGAGACGGCTGGTGAGCACTTCGACACAATGATCGCGCACTACCTGCTCTACCCCGACATGCGCCACGGGCTGGACGAGCTGGCGGAGAAGTTCCTCGGCTATAAGATGATGCCCTTCGAGGAGATGATCGCCCCACAGACGACGAAGCAGTTTGACCTGCGTCAGGTCGAGCCCGAGCGCCTGCAGTTCTACGCTTCGGAGGACACGCACATCACCCACCTCCTCTATGAGTACTTCGCTGAGCGCCTCGAGAAGGCAGGGCTTACCGAGCTCTTCCGCACCATCGAGATGCCACTGATGAAGGTACTCCTCGGCATGGAGCGCGAGGGGGTACGCCTTGACAAGGCCTGCCTCGCTCGCCAAGCGGGCGAGCTACAGAGCCAGCTGGAGCGCCTCGAGACGGAGATCAGCACGCTCATCGGCCACCCCATCAACGTCAATAGCAGCAAGCAGGTCGGCGAAGCCCTCTTCGACGAACTCCAGATCATGGAGAAGGCGAAGAAGACCAAGACGGGGGGGTACACCACGAGCGAAGAAGTTTTAGAAAAGCTCCGTGATAAGCACCCCGTCGTGGGCAAGATCCTCGACTACCGTGGTGTGAAGAAGCTCCTCAGCACCTACATCGAGGCGCTGCCCGACCTCGTCTACCCCGATGGGAAGATCCACACGTCCTTCAACCAGACCATCGCCGCCACGGGTCGCCTCTCCAGCAGCAACCCCAACATCCAGAATATCCCCATCCGCACGCCCGAGGGTCGCGCCATCCGCGAGGCCTTCGTACCCGATGAGGGCTGTACCTTCCTCAGCGCCGACTACTCGCAGATCGAGCTGCGTCTGATGGCGCACTTCAGCGAAGATCCCGCCCTCATCGAGGCCTTCCGCTCTGGGCAAGACGTCCACCAAGCCACCGCAGCGAAAATCTATGGCCTCACGCCCGAGGAGGTCACGCCTGATATGCGTCGCCGCGCGAAGACCGCGAACTTCGGTATCATCTACGGCATCTCCGCCTTCGGCCTTAGCGAGCGCCTCTCCATCCCCCGCAAGGAGGCCAAGGAGCTTATCGACGGCTACTTCGCCTCGTACCCCGGGGTGGCAAACTATATGTCGCGCGTCGTCGAGGAAGCCAAGCACCGTGGCTATGTGACGACCCTCCTTGATCGTCGCCGTAGCCTCCCCGATATCAATAGCGCGAACGCTGTCGTACGTGGCTACGCCGAGCGCAATGCGATCAACGCGCCCCTCCAGGGCTCAGCTGCTGACCTCATCAAGATCGCGATGATCCGTCTCGACGCCGCTATCCGTGAGCGGGGTCTCAAGAGCCGTATGATCCTGCAGGTGCATGACGAACTGAACTTCAACGTCCCCACCGATGAGCTCACCGAGATGACCGAGCTGGTCCGCAGCACGATGGAGTCCGTCTACCCCGAGCTCCGCGTACCCCTCGAGGTAAGCATCGGCCATGGCCCCACGTGGCTCGATGCGCACTAAGCCTCTCGCCCCCGATTTATATTCCCCCAACGACTGAATAATGAAACTATTAGCACTTGATATTGACGGCACGCTGATCACCAAGGAGCACGTCCTCACCGAGGGCGTCCGCTCGGCTCTGCTCCGTGCCCAGAGAGACTACGACACCCGCATCATCCTCGCTTCGGGTCGCCCCACCCCAGCCCTCAGAGCCCTGGCCGAAGCTCTGCAGATAGCGGACTACGGCGGCTACCTCATGCCCTTCAACGGCGGGAAGATCCTCGAGGCGGGCTCCAAGCGCCTCCTCAGCGCCCAGCTCCTCGATGCCGACCTCATCCCCCAGCTCTACCACCTCGTGCAGGAGCATGGGGCAAACATCCTCACCTACACCGAGGAGCACATCCTCACCGAGCGCGAAGATGACCCCTACGCAGAGAAGGAGGTCGTCATCACGGGCATGCCTCTCAAGCGTGTACCCAGCTTCGTCGAGGCCGCTACGGAAAGCCTCCCGAAGTGCCTCGCCGTCGGTCCTCTGGAGAAGCTCATACCGCTCGAGGCTGCTGTCAAGGAGCAACTTGGCACGCGTGTCGGCGCCTTCCGCTCGAGCGACTACTTCCTCGAGCTCGTCCCCCTTGGCGTGAATAAGGGCAGTGCGCTCGCTCGCCTCCTCGACGTCCTCGGCATGACCCCGCAGGATCTCATCGCTATCGGTGACAACTACAACGACCTCGAGATGATCGAGCTGGCCGGCACAGGCGTCGCCATGGGCAATGCGCCCGAGGATATCCAGCGCCGTGCGGACTTCGTCACCCGCTCCAATGCCGAGGACGGTGTGGCCTACGCCCTCGAGCAGCTCCTCTTCGTCTAAGCCCCCCACCCCCTTCAGCGCGCGGGCTGCAGTACACCTTCGGTACTGCAGCCCGTGCGCTTCTTTAGGACTTGCACCCACAAATCACTATAGGAAAAAGCCTGATCCTCCGCGAGAAAAAGCACCGAAGTCGTATTCCACTCCCTCGATCTACGTGCGTAGACGATAGGACAAGGCACGTGGATTTTAGAGCGCTCGTGCGTGGACAGATGATCCACGTACGTAGACCGAACTTTTCCCATAGATGATCCAAAGAATCTCCCCTCAGGGGACGAAGTATAGGAGTAGTGCTCTGCGATAGTTCTCGCGCTGAATGAAGGGGGCTATCCATATAGATATAAACGACTTACCTAACGTGTAGGGCAAGAAGACAAGCGGAGATAGTAGGGCCGAAGTAATAGTGTGATTCGGGGCATACACACGAGCAAGATAGAAGCCCTCACAATACGCGCGAGATAGGTACACTGCGGGAAAATCGTTATTTTTGTGTGGCTTAGTAGCTTAGCACGTATAGCCTCCGAGCGGAGGTGAGGTGCTGATCGCCGTATTTTACATCACACTTTGACTTAGCTTAGTAACTCATGGAGAAGGTCATACGTCGAGCACTTGTCTCGGTATACCACAAGGAAGGATTAGCAGAAATCTTAAAGCTCCTGCACGAGCAGGGCGTAGAGTTCGTCTCCACGGGGGGCACCAGCACCTTCATCGAAGGGCTCGGGTACCCTTGTGTTGCCGTCGAAGACCTGACTAAGTATCCCTCGATGCTCGGGGGGCGCGTCAAGACCCTTCACCCCGCTATCCAGGGCGGTATCCTCGCCCGCCGCGGACACGAGACCGACCAAAAGGAGGTCCTCGAATACGGCCTATCCCTCATCGACCTGGTGATCGTAGACCTCTATCCCTTCGAAGCTACGGTAGCCTCGGGCGCCAGCGAAGAAGATATCATCGAGAAGATCGATATCGGCGGTATCAGCCTCATCCGTGGGGCAGCGAAGAACTTCGAGGACGTCGTCATCATCCCTTCGCAGGCAGACTACGCTACGCTGCTTGAGATCCTCCGTGAGCGTGGCGCTCGCATGACCCTCGAGGAGCGTCGCCACTTTGCTCTCCGCGCCTTCGCTGTGAGCTCGCACTACGACTCAGCTATCTTCCGCTACTTCGACGGCGAGGACCACTCAGCTCTCCGCCTCACGGCAGATGAGGCTAAGCCCCTACGCTACGGCGAGAACCCCCATCAGAAGGGCGTCTTCTACGGCGACCTCGACCGCTACTTCGAGCAGCTCCACGGCAAGGAACTCTCCTACAACAACCTCCAGGATGTCGAGGCAGCTGTCTCACTCATCCAGGACTTCTCTGAGCCCACCTTCGCCATCCTCAAGCACAACAACGCTTGTGGCTGCGCCTCCCGCCCCACCCTCCTCGAGGCTTGGACAGATGCGCTGGCAGGTGACCCCGTCTCCGCCTTCGGTGGCGTGCTCGTAGCCAACCGCCCCATCGACGTGGCGACGGCGCGCGAGATCGACAAGCTCTTCCTCGAGGTGCTCATCGCTCCCGACTTCGAAGCCGAGGCCCTAACCATCCTCGAAGGCAAGAAGAACCGCATCCTCCTGCGTCAGAAGGAGGCCATCGATGCCCGCTGGTCTTACCGCTCGATGCTCGGTGGTGTGCTGGCTCAGGAGACCGACCGCGCAGTAGAGACTACGGCTGAGATGAAGCCCGTTACTAAGGTAGCACCCACGGCTGAGGAGCTTACGGATCTGGTCTTCGCGACCAAGCTCGTCAAGCACAGCAAGAGCAACGCTATCGTCCTCAGCAAGGGCGGTCAGCTCATCGCCTCGGGTGTCGGACAGACCTCACGTGTCGATGCGCTCAAGCAAGCCATCGAGAAGGCACGCCACTTCGGCTTCGACCTCAAGGGAGCTGTACTGGCGAGCGATGCCTTCTTCCCCTTCGACGACTGCGTCACCCTCGCTGCCGAAGCTGGTATCACCGCTATCGCTCAGCCTGGTGGCTCAGTACGTGACGCTGACAGCATCGCCGCTGCAGATCGCCTGGGCATAGCCATGGTGATGACGGGGGTGCGTCACTTCAAGCACTAAGAATACGAATCGACTAATAGATAAGCATGGGACTATTTTCCTTTAGGCAGGAGCTGGCGATGGACCTGGGTACTGCCAATACCATTATCATCAAGGACGACAAGATCGTACTCGATGAGCCCTCAGTAGTAGCCTTCGACAACCGCACGGGCGAGATGATCGCCGTCGGGACCAAGGCTCGTGAGATGTACGAGAAGGGCAACTCCAACATCCGCACGATCCGCCCCCTGCGCGAAGGAGTCATCGCAGACTTCGATGCCGCTGAGCATATGATCCGCGGGATGATCCGCATGATCAGCCGCCGCCGTGGGTGGTTCACCCCCTCACTGCGTATGGTCGTCTGTATCCCCTCAGGGAGCACGGAGGTAGAGATCCGTGCCGTACGCGACTCCAGCGAGCACGCTGGTGGCCGTGACGTCTACATGATCTACGAGCCCATGGCTGCAGCTATCGGCGTCGGCATCGACGTCCTCGCCCCCGAAGGCCACATGATCGTGGACATCGGTGGTGGTACGACGGAGATCGCTGTCATCTCGCTCGGTGGTATCGTCGAGGATCAGTCCATCGACACCGCTGGCGACGAGCTGACGCAGGACATCATGGATCACATGCGCGAGAAGCACCAGATCAAGGTCGGGGAGCGTACCGCTGAGCAGATCAAGATCCAGGTAGGTGCTGTCTACGCCGACCTCGATGACGCTCCTGCAGACTTCACCGTCTGGGGTGCGAACATGATGGACACCATGCCCCGCAAGGTAGAGGTCAACTATCGTGAGATCGCCGAGTGCCTCGATAACTCGATCGGCAAGATCGAGAGCGCTATCCTCCGCACGCTCGAGGCTACGCCTCCCGAGCTCTACGCCGACATCGTCGCCAATGGTGTCGTCCTCACCGGTGGTGGTGCCCTCCTGCGTGGTCTCGACAAGCGTCTCTCCAAGCGCTTCGGTCTTGACTTCAAGATCGCTGAGAACCCCCTGCACTCTGTAGCTCTCGGTACGGGCATCGCGCTGAAGAACATCCACAACTTCAACTTCCTCTTCCGATAAGCCCCGTAGCCTACTCCGCCCGTGGATAAGCTCTTAGAGTTCCTCCATAAGTATAGACACTGGTTCGTCTTCCTCATCTTGGAGACGATCGCTCTCGTCACGTACCTAAGTGGCTCCCTCTACTCGAGGAGCCTCGGCTGGTACGCGACGAGTGCCGTCTTTGGGCGGGTCAATGAGCTGATGACCGAGGGCTGGAGCTATGTAGGCCTGCGCCCTCGCAATGAGGAGCTACTGAGGGAGAATGCGCGTCTGCGTACGGCCTATACCCTCCTGGCACGTCAGATGCAGGATGCCGAAGCCCACGGCCTGCTGCCTCGTCTCCACGCTACCGACAGCCTCCCCATCGACCCCTCGGCAGTCATCATCGCCCGAGTGGTCAATCGTGTGACGCACACCAGTGAGGTCTACTACACCATCAACAAGGGGCGCCGTGACGGCATCGAGACCGACATGGGCGTGATGAGTGCCTCGGGCGTCGTCGGCGCCGTGATGGCGGTCTCCGACCACTACGCGCTCGTCATCCCCGTCCTCAACCCGAAGATTCGCCTGGCATGTACCCTCCTCGGGCAGGAGGTCAGCGGCACCCTCACAGCTCCCTCGAGCCCGAATGCCAATGAGGCGATCCTCAGCAACGTCCCCCCACACGCCCACCCCCAGATCGGAGACACCATCACCACGAGCGGCTACTCCTACCTCTTCCCCGAGGGGATGATGGTCGGGACGATCGCCGACTCCGTCCCCGCTCGCGTCAAGGGCAGCGCTGGGACCTTCGCCAACTATCCTGTGCACCTCTCCACGGACTTCCAGGGCCTACGCTACGTCTACGTGATCCGTGAGAAGCCCACCCACGAGGTACGCGCCCTCGAAGACTCGATCAGACCCAATGAATAGCTCCACCTATCTGCGCTTCATCTTCTTCGCCCTCCTTCTGGTGGCCCTGCAGGTGTGGGTACTGAGTCCCATCGCCCTCTTCCGTGTGGCGACCCCTTACCTCTATCCCTTCGTGCTACTACTCCTGCCGGTAGACACGAACCGCACCGTACTCTCGATCTCGGGCTTCGCCGTAGGGATGCTCATCGATATCTTCAGCCTCACGCCTGGCCTGCACGCCTCAGCCTTCACGCTGACAGCCTTCATGCGCCAGCCCATCCTCTCACTGCTCACGGACAAGAACACGATACCGCACGCCCTGCCCCTCTTCCCCACGCTGCGTGGAGGCTCGGTGATGCTCATCACGCTGCTCCTGCTCGTGCACCACGTCACGCTCTATATCCTCCAGGCCGCAGGGATGCGCATGGGGGCCCTACATATCATCATCAGCTTCGCCTCAGGCTATACCTTCTCATGGGTGCTGGCGGTGATGACCCTCTTCTTCTTCGGCACGGGGGAAGGGGCTCGCTCGAAGTGATGCTCTCCTATGGTCAACGACGAGCTCTTCCGTAGACGGTGGCTGATCATCGGCCTCACCTTCGCCATCGTCACCATCTTCATCATCCGCCTCTTTACCCTGCAGGTAGCCAGCAATGACTACAAGCGACGGGCGGAGAATAATGCCTACTTCATCCTCTCGACCATCCCCTCGCGTGGCGTCATCTATGACCGCAAGGGGCAGCTCCTCGTGGCCAATCGCCCCATCTACGACCTGATGATCGTGAATCATGAGGCGAAGGGAAACCTCGACACCACGCTGCTTGCAAATACCCTTGGCCTACCTCGCGAGGAGATCGTACAGAAGCTCACCGCCGTACGTGACCGCAGTATCAATCGTGGCTACAACCCCTACACCCCGCAGGTCTTCCTCTCACAGCTTGAGCCCGAGGAGGTAGGACGCTTCGAGGAGCAGCTGTATAAGTTCCCAGGCTTCTCGGTGCGCTCCCGTACCGTCCGACAGTACAACTACCACAATGCCGCCCACCTCTTGGGCTACCTCTCCGAAGCCAGCCTCACCGATCTCGAGCGTGACAGCACGATCATGCGCGGGGACTTCGTCGGCCGAAGCGGGGTAGAGCGCACCTACGAAGAGGTGCTGCGTGGTGTCAAGGGTGAGGAGATCTTCTACCGCGATGCCCGTGGCCGTATCCAAGGACGTCTGGATGGCGGTTCGCACGACCGCGCTCCCGTCCCTGGGCGTGACCTCACACTCTCCATCGATGCTGGCCTGCAAGAGCTGGGCGAGCGCATGATGCGCGGTAAGCGTGGAGCTATCGTTGCCATCGAGCCCGAGACGGGTGAGGTCCTTGCCCTCGTCACCGCACCAAACTACGACCCCGAGCTCCTCGCAGGCAAGAGCAAGGGTGCCAACCACCGCATGCTTGAGGAGACCTTCGGTAAGCCGCTCCTCAACCGCGCGATCCAAGGGAACTACCCTCCTGGCTCGACCTTCAAGCCCTCACAGGGAGCTATCTTCCTCGAGGAAGGTATCCTCACGCCCTCCACAGCGCTTGCCTGTCATCACGGTTACCCACCACTGGGCAACCGACCCAAGTGCCACAGCCACGGCTCGCCCACCTCACTCATCCCCGCACTCTCCACCTCGTGTAATGCGTACTTCAGCTGGGGCCTGCACTTCATGCTCGACGACCGCCGCCATTACCCCTCGGCAGCCGTCGCTCTGGAGCACTGGAAGCAGCGTATGGTCTCCCTCGGTTTCGGCTACCGCCTCGGTATCGACCTGCCGGGTGAGAAGCGCGGATATATCCCCAATAGCGGCGTCTACGATAAGTTCTACAAGGGTGCATGGAACGGCCACACCATCATCTCCATCGCCATCGGGCAGGGGGAAGTGCTCGCCACGCCCTTGCAGATAGCGAACCTTGCCGCTCTCATAGCCAACCGCGGCTACTACATCCGCCCGCACGTCGTGCACTCCATCGGCGGTATGCCTCTGGACTCGATGTACCGCAATCACCAGCCCTCAGGGATCTCCCGCGAGAACTGGGAGTATATCGTCGCAGGGATGGCTGGTGCTGTCACGGGCGGTACGTGTCGTGCTGCGAACTTCGCTCCTGGTGAGATCGAGGTATGTGGGAAGACCGGTACGGCAGAGAATCCCCACGGTAAGGACCACTCGGCCTTCATTGGCTTCGCACCTCGCTCCAAGCCACGCATCGCTGTATCGGTCTATGTCGAGAATGGGGGCTTCGGGGCGCAGTTCGGTGTACCTATCGGCCGTGTGATGATGGAGTACTACCTCCGTGACGGCAAGCTCTCGGGCAGTGGCGAGGCTATCGCCTCCTCGATGGAGCACCGCAGTATCTCCTACCTCAACGATATATAGCGCCCGCCATGCGACAGTCCTCCTCACAGCCTTTCTATAAGTCCATCGACTGGGTGACGATCTTGATGTACCTCATCATGGTCTTCTTCGGCTGGCTCTCTATCTGTGGTGCCTCGTACAACTTCGAGACGGAGGCCCTGCTGAGCCCTGGTGGTCGCCCGATGATGCAGCTGCTGTGGATCGGCCTCGGGCTGGTCTTAGGCTTCGCTGTCATCTCGCTCGACACCGATATCTATGAGGTGGGAGCCCCGCTCTTCTATGGGGCGATGATGCTCCTCTTGATGGTGACGATCGTCATCGCACCGGATATCAAGGGCTCACGCTCGTGGCTCGTCTTAGGGCCGGTGCGCCTACAGCCGGCGGAGTTCGCCAAGGTCGCCACCGCCCTCACGCTGGCGTGGCTATGCAATCAGTATGACTTCAAGATCGAGTCGATACGCAGCTATCTGAAGATCTTCGCTATCATCTTCTTCCCCATCGGGCTCATCCTACTGCAGCAGGAGACGGGCTCGGCGCTGGTCTTCCTCGCCCTCTTCCTTGCGCTCTTCCGCGAAGGCTTCTCAGGGCTCTTCATGGGGCTCAGTGCCTCAGCAGCGGTGTACTTCATCGGGGCGCTCGTCTTGGAGGACACGCTGTGGTGGAGTGCTACGGATGCGGACCTCTTCTTCGTCTCGAACGCTATCCTCGTCTTCACCGCCACCCTCTACACCGTCTATACCTACGACTGGCGCAACCGCTGGCGCTACCTCCTCTATGCCGTAGGTGCTGTCCTCGGCGTGTATCTCATCGCAGGAGTGGTGAACTTCTTCGTCGCCTTCAACCTCGCCTATGTGGCTGTAGCCCTCGTCGTCATCGCCGTAGGTACGCTCTTCTACCTCGCCCTGCGCGAATACCTCCTGCGCTACCTCTTGATGGCCATCTTCGCCATCGGATCGCTCGGCTTCTTCTACTCGGTGAACTACGTCTTCAACGATATCCTCCAGCCCCACCAGCAGGTACGTATCAAGATCGCCCTCGGCATCGAGAGCGACCTCAAAGGGAAGGGCTACAATGTCGACCAGTCGAAGATCGCTATCGGCTCGGGTGGGCTCACCGGTAAGGGCTTCCTCAAGGGCACACAGACTAAGCTGAACTACGTGCCTGAGCAGGAGACGGACTTCATCTTCTGTACCGTCGGAGAGGAGTCAGGCTTCGTGGGCTCGACGGCGCTACTCATCATGTACGCCGTCTTCATCCTGCGTATCGTGGCGCTTGCCGAGCGGCAGGTGACACGCTTCGGGCGGGTCTATGGCTACTGTGTGGCCTCGATCTTCCTCTTCCACCTCTTCATCAATGTGGGGATGGTGCTGGGGCTCGTCCCCGTCATCGGTATCCCCCTACCCTTCTTCAGCTACGGGGGCTCCTCGCTGTGGGGCTTCACGTTCCTGCTCTTCATCTTCCTCGGCATCGACTCCCGTCGCAAGCAGCACACCGCCCGCTAAGGCAAGAGTGTGCCCTGCGCTGGATGCCGTAGACGCACGTATCCTCCGCCACCATCTCATGGCACCAACACATAGACATACGATGAAAAAAGACTTGACCTATAAGGAAGCGGCAAGCCGTCTCGACGAGATCGTCCGCCGCATCGAGAGCGAGAGCCCCGATGTAGACGAACTCACGGGCCTCGTGAAGGAGGCTGTCGAGCTCTCGAAGCACTGCCGTGAGAAGCTCACGCAGGCCGACAAGCAGCTCACGAGCCTCATGGCACAGCTCAGCGAAGACCCTCAAGCCGAAGGCTAATGGCACACCGCTACGCTATCATCGTCGCTGGCGGGCGCGGCCTGCGTATGGGTGCCGACCTGCCGAAGCAGTTCCTTCCTCTGCGTGGTGAGCCTGTCCTGATGCACACGCTACGGCAGTTCGCCCCCGAGGTCGAGGAACTCATCCTCGTGCTCCCCGCCGAGCAGCAAGACCTCTGGCAAGAGCTTTGTGCCGAGCATCACTTCACCCTCCCACACCGCATCACCACGGGTGGTGCCACGCGCTTCGACTCCGTACGCTCGGGGCTGAGCGAGCTTCCCGCTAAGGGGATTGTCGCCGTACACGACGGGGTACGCCCGCTCGTGTCACGCACGCTGATTCACCGCACCTTCGAGGTAGCCGAAGAGACGGGCGCCGCTCTACCAGCCTGCCCCGTCACCGATAGCCTGCGCCTCCTCGGTGAGGACGACGGCAGTGAGGCGGTCGATAGAGCCCGCTACCGTGCCGTGCAGACCCCGCAGACCTTCGACCTTGAGCGCCTACACCGCGCCTATGAGCAGCCCTTCAGTCCGCAGTTCACCGACGACGCTTCGGTCTACGAAGCTGCTGGCCTCGGTACTATCACCCTCGTCGAAGGCGAAGAGACGAATATCAAGCTCACCACACCGAGAGACCTCCTCTTGGCTGATCTCCTCCTGGACTAACCCCGCCCGAGAAGGGCAGGCGCTACGATGGCTAAGGACTTCCTCCTCACCCCACTGACCTACCTCCCAGGTGTCGGACCACGGAGAGCGAAAGCGCTCGCCGAGGAGCTGGACCTATATACCTACCTCGACCTCCTGCATTACTTCCCCACGAAGTACGTCGACCGCTCGCGCATCTACCAGATCCGTGAGCTCCGAGGCGAGATGCCCCACGTGGAGCTGAAGGGCTATATCCGCGACTTCAAGGAGGTGGGCGAGGGGCGTAAGAAGCGTCTCGTCGCCTACTTCACCGATGGCACGGGGACGATCGAGCTGGTATGGTTCCGCTCCATGCCCTACATCCGCCAGCGCTATATCCCAGGGCAGTGGTACCTCGTCTTCGGCAAGCCTGTCTTCTTCAACGGCGCCTACAGCATCAGCCACCCCGAGATCGATGAGGAGTCGAAGGCCGCACAGGTCAGCGGTGGCCTCATGCCCGTCTATCCCCTCACTGAGAAGCTCACCCGCGCTGGGCTGAATAGCCGTCAGATGCGCCAGCTCCTCTATGTGCTGAAGGAGGCCTGCGTCCCCCACATCACCGAGACGCTCACCCCCGAGATCATCGAGCGGGCGCGCCTCATGTCCTACGCCGAGGCGATCGAGCAGATCCACTTCCCCGTGACGAAGGAGGGACTGGAGGCAGCACGCAGACGCTTGAAGTTCGACGAACTCTTCTTTATCCAGCTCCGTCTCCTCGGCATGAAGCGTGACCGCAAGGCCGCTTCTCCTGGGCTTCTCCTGCCACGTGTCGGCGATGCCATACGCGGGCTGTATGGGAGTCTTCCCTTTGACCTGACGAATGCGCAGAAGCGTGTCATCCGCGAGATCCAAGCCGACGTCATCAGCGGCCGTCAGATGAATCGCCTCATCCAAGGAGATGTCGGGAGTGGGAAGACCCTCGTAGCACTCTTCTCCATGCTGCTGAGCGTCGACAACGGCTATCAGGCGTGTATGATGGCGCCCACCGAGATCCTCGCCCGACAGCACTACGCTTCTCTCTGCGAATACCTCGCACCGCTGGGTATCGAGGTAGGCCTACTGATCGGGAGCACGAAGAAGAAGGAGCGCACACGCCTCCTTGTAGACCTCAGCACAGGCGCGCTGAAGATCATCGTCGGCACGCATGCCCTCTTAGAGCCCGTGGTACAGTTCGCCCATCTCGGGCTGGCAGTCATCGACGAGCAGCACCGCTTCGGTGTCGTGCAGCGCTCGGGGCTGTGGCAGAAGGGCGAGCAGATCCACCCGCACATCCTCATCATGAGCGCTACGCCTATCCCGCGTACGCTCGCCATGACCCTCTACGGCGACCTGGATATCTCCGTAATCGATGAGCTCCCACCCGGGCGCAAGCCTATCGAGACCTATCACCAGAGTGAGAGCGAGATGTATCGGGTATATCAGTTCCTCGAGCGTCAGCTGGAGGAGGGCCGTCAGGCCTATGTGGTCTTCCCTATGATCGAGGAGAGCGAAGAGGAGTCGATGCGCACGCTTGACGAAGGCTTTCGCCGATACAGCGAGCACTTCGCACACCGCAAGATCGTGCGTGTACATGGTAAGATGAAGCCCGATGAGAAGGACGAAGCCATGCGTAGCTTCGTCTCGGGCGAAGCACAGATCCTCCTGGCGACCACCGTCATCGAGGTCGGTGTGAACGTGCCCAACGCCTCGGTGATGGTCATCGAGGGTGCCAACCGCTTCGGGCTCTCCCAGCTCCATCAGCTCCGTGGGCGTGTCGGCCGTGGCGCCAGCCAGAGCTATTGCATCCTGGTCACAGGCAAGGACCTCGGTGAAGATGCCAAGCGCCGCATCGCTATCATGGTAGAGACGAATGATGGCTTCGTCATCGCCGAAGAGGATATGCGCCTGCGTGGCTTCGGGGAGATCGACGGCACACGTCAGAGCGGTCAGCAGCTGAGCCTACGTATCGCCAACCCCGCCCTCGATGGCGCCATGGTACAGTACACCCGCACCCTCGCCGAGGAGATCCTCAGCGAAGACCCCGACCTACAGCTCCCGAAGAACGAGATCCTGCGCCATCGCCTCCACGAGATCTACTACGAGCGCCCCTCCTGGAGCCAGATCTCCTAAGCCGCTCTTTCCCAAAAGCTTTCTATCCTTCATACCTCCTCTATGAGTGATTCGTGCTCATAGGGGAAAAGTAAGCAGTACTGGTCAGTGATCCGAGCAGTACTGGTCGACGCGCGAAGTAGTAGTGGTCACTATATGTTACCAGTACTGGTCCGATCGCTGACCAGTACTGGTTCGCATCAGCCCCTCCCGAGGCCCGCTAAGGATAGGCGCTACGAGCGCCCGTCTTGGAGGCAGATCTCCTAAGCCTTACTTCCGCTCTTCGCCTTACGCTTCTTCCCCCACTTACGCTGGTAGAAGATATAGTAGCCCGTCAGCGGGAGCGATGCACCGAAGAGCGCCGCTAAGACGTAGCAGATACGTGTGAAGAGACCGCCCCAAGCCCCCGTGTGGACCGAGTAGATCCAGCCGCGGAGCTTCTTATCTCGCTTGGCCTCACGATAAGCCTTGTACTCGGTCACCTGCCCCGTCTTTTTGTCGAAGCGAAAGCTATCCGTAGCACGGATATTGCCCAGCCCAGCAAGGGGTACTTCGACCTCCCCATCCTTGACCGTGATCTCTTTATAGTCTGCTTCGGAGACCTCTCTGACATAGCTCACGACCTCTTCCCAATAGATATGGGAGGCTGGGAGCTTGGCCTGCTCGCCACCCTCCTCACGGGTGACATCCTTACGCTTATCCTTCTTAGGGCCCTTATCGCCCTTGCCCGCCTCGGCCATCTCTGCACCAAAGACCTTATAGAAGCCCGTGCGATACCACTCGAAGGACCACGTAAGCCCCGTCATAGCCATCGCCAAGAGGAGTACGAAGACATACACCCCACCGACAGCATGGAGATCATAGAAGAGGCGCTGACGCCCCTGACGCAGCGAGATCTTTAGGCGCTTCCCTACGCCCTTGAGCTTCTTCGGCCACCAGAGGAAGAGCCCCGTGAGGAGGATGAAGACGAAGAGGAGGGTACTTGTCCCCACGATGACGCGCCCCCAGAAGATACCCTCAGCCTCGGGCTTCATGCTATCGAGCAGCCAGCGATGTAGCTCGCGTACCGTAGTGAAGAAGGGGAGGCGTCCACTCGGCCCGATGATCTTCCCCGTATAAGGATCGATGAGCACCCCTGGCGGGGTTTGGAGAGCCCTACGTTATAGGCACGATGAGGTGAGGTGGGTATGGTGATGCTCGTGATCTCTACGCTATCGGGGGTCTTCTCTGCGACGCGCTCCAGAAGCACGCTGAGCGGCAGAGGCTCTTGGTCGGGTACAGATGCCACGCTCTCGTGCTGGACGAGGGCGGTGATTTCCTTCTCGAAGAAGAGCAGAGCCCCCGTGAGGCAGGTCGTCATGATGATAAGCCCGAAGGGCAGGGAGAGCCACAGATGGAGCTTCTTGAAGAGTTTGCGTACAGTCATAACTCGGTTATCTAAGTAAAAGGCTCCCTCCTCGGGGAGCTGGGAAACCTGATCGAATGCGCCTCGCTTATGCGCCTCACGGTGCATATCGAGGAGAGAGAGCTATAGGCATAGCCTCTCCTTGAGGCCCAAAGATATATATTATACTTATTCCACCCCCTACTGATAGAGCCGAGCTGGAGGAAGCTGTACTGGAGGGTAAATCATCCTATATTGGTCGATGAGTGAACCTATATAGGTCCGTGAAGCGATCTATATAGGTCGGCGTGATGACCTATATAGGTTCACTCAGCGACCAATATAGGTTCGCATCACCCCCTCCCGAAGTTCACTCAGGATAAGCGCTACGAGTGCGGAGCAAGAAGCCCTTTCCCCTACTCCTCATCACGGAGCAGTATGGGTATCTGACCCGCAGACAGAGGCACTTGGGGCGCTTTTGCGTACTTTTGTGCCACCCACATCAGGGATATTTCCCCCCAAGAGAGTAAGATGAATATACGACCCCAAGAGATCCAGATAGCCGACTACGACTACCCCCTGCCCGACGAACGCATCGCCAAGTACCCCCTTGCCGACCGCAGCAGCTCCAAGCTCCTTCGCTACCAAGCTGGCGAGATCGAGGAATTTACCTTCCGCGACCTGCCCCGTCTCCTGCCCGAGGGTGCCGTACTCGTGCGCAACAACTCCAAGGTCATCCGTGCCCGCCTCCTCTTCCACAAGGACTCAGGAGCGCGCATCGAGATCTTCTGCCTCGACCCCGCCTCCCCCACCTCCTACGAGCTCTCCCTCGGGGAGCGCCACCGCTGCTCCTGGCACTGCCTCATCGGCAATGCGAAGCGCTTCAAGGAGGGCACACAGCTCACCCGCCTCCTCCACCGCGAGGGACAGGGCGAAGTGACGCTGACGGCTGAGCGTGGCGAGGAGGGGGTCATCCACTTCTCTTGGGACAATGATGCCTATACCTTCGGCGAACTCTTAGAGCTGATGGGTATCCTTCCCATCCCGCCCTACCTCGGGCGTGAGACGGAGGAGCAGGATCTGACGACCTATCAGACGGTCTATGCCGAGACCGAAGGCTCGGTAGCAGCCCCCACAGCGGGCCTGCACTTCACCCCCGCAGTCTTCGAAGAGCTACGCGCTCAGGGCACGCCCGTGCTGGACGTCACGCTCCACGTAGGCGCTGGTACCTTCCGCCCCGTCAAAGCCGACCACATTGGTGATCATGAGATGCATGCGGAGCTAATCAGTGTCAGCCGCTCGATGCTACTCGCCCTTCGTGAGCATATCGGGCAGGTCATCGCCGTGGGTACGACCAGCGTCCGCACGCTGGAGAGCCTCTATCATCTGGCTATCGCCCTACGCCGTCAGCCCGACACGCCCCCGACTGCCCTACACGTAGAGCAGTGGCTCCCCTATGAAGAGACGGCGGACGAAGAGCTGACGACAGAGGAAGCCCTCGACACGCTCCTCAGCTATCTCGACGCGCAGGGAGAGGACACGCTCGTCTTCCCCACGAGCATCATCATCGCCCCCAGCTACCGCTACCGCGTGATCCGAGGTATGGTGACGAACTTCCACCAGCCCCACAGCACGCTCCTCTTGCTCATCGCTGCCCTCATCGGTGACGACTGGCACCGCGTCTACGACTGGGCCCTCACCCACGACTTCCGCTTCCTCAGCTACGGCGACAGCTCGCTGCTCCTGCCTTAGAGAAGCCGATACCTATATAAAGCAGAGCGCCTCCCGCCTGAGTCCTCGGACTCGTAGGCGGGAGGCGCTTGCCTTATAGGTAAGGGGTGGAGGAAGCGAGCTTACTGCTTCTTCTTAGCCCAGTAGATGGGTGTGAAGACCTTATCCTCGCCACCGAGCGCCTTGATAGCAGACTCATAGCCGGGCTTATTGCCGTTGACGATGCTGCTGGGCAAGGGCAGACGCTGAGGATAGTAGTCGACCGACACCGTGGAGTAAGTAGAGGCGGTGAGCTGGGGCATATTGTCCAGCGCCTTCTCTACCGCAGGCGTTTCGAAGAAGGGAAGACCCAGACGACGGTGGTCACTCCACGTCTCGAGAGGTAGCCAAGGCGTGTTGGCGATGAACTTCTGCGTGATGATCTTCGTCAGGTGGTCGTTCATAGCTGCCTTATAGAGGCGGCTCTTCATCTCAGGATAGCGGTAGGTGTAGTTCTCCGTCTGACCCGTGTAGCCGTTCGTGCACTTCATCGTCACGGTAGCTGCGGGCTCTGTGGTGTGATCCCATGCTACGGACGTCCCTACGCGGTTGTAGGTCTGCGAGGTGAGGTAGCTATCGACGGAGCCAGCACCCTGATAGGCGAAGCTCGCGCGGATACCCTTCTCATAGGCGTCCTTACCCGTCAGAGGCACCGTCCAGCCACGTACAGCAGCCTCAGCGATGAGGAAGTAAGTCTCCCATTCGCCGAAGAAGACACGCTTATTCGTGCTGTTGCGGTACTTCAGACCAAGGCGGGGCATCGTACCGACCTGCACGAGGTCGTTGATGGCATTGAGGTCACCCCAAGAGCCACCTACCCACGCATTCCACGTGTACTTAGCATTGATCGTCTTGAAGTCCTTCTCCTTGTCGGTAGCATCCTTCAGCTTGTACTCGGTCGTCGTAGCGGCCTTGCTCCACGAGGGATAGAAGCAGAAGTCGGGGTTCTCCGTGTCGCCAGCGATGATGAAGGTCTTATAGGCACGAGGGTCGATGATGCCTGGTAGGCCATCCATATAGAAGCCTGCCGAGGGGTCAGTCGTCGTCAGAGGGAAGTGCTTATCATAGCGCACGCCGAGGTAGTCAGCAGGCTTGATATGGCTCGAGTAGTGGCTGTCGGTGAGCTGCGTAGCAGAGCTGACACCACCCAGACCGAGGACGAGGTTGCTGTACGTAGGAGAGAGGATCTGGTGATTCCACTGACGGCTCATGACGCCCGTCAGGTCGTCCCAGCCGTCCTTCTCCTGGACCTCGAAGCGGTCGCTTGCCGAGGTGATACCCCCTGCAGCAGCAGCTTCCTCGAAGTGCGTCTTAGCCGTCGTAGCGTCGACCTCAGAGAGGCGCATCGCCAGACGCATACGCATCGAGTTGGCATACGCACGCCACTTAGCGGTGTTGTAGCCATAGGCACGGTCGAGTTTGTTCGTCTCGCCGTTGTCCGAGCCGGGAGCGGTAGCGAGGATATCAGTGGCCTCCTTCAGCTCGGTGAGCATATAGGCATAAGCCTCCTTAGCACCTACGTAGGTGGGGTTGCCACCCTGATAGCCGTCGATGGAGACGACACCGAAGTTGTCACAGAGCTCGGAGAGCATATAGACGCGCCAGATACGAGCTACCTGCTGGAGGCTCTTGTCATAGGTGCGTGCCGTGCCGTCCTTGATGCGCTTCTCGCACATAGCGATAGCGTCGGTGAGGGGCTTGAGGCATTCCTCAGTCATACGGCTGTAGTAGTCGGAGCTCCAGCCGTCACTGAAGCCACCTACGGCAAGACCACCACCACGGTGCTGATGACCGCCCGTCTTCCAGTAGAGGACGAAGGCACGCTCCGCCACGTGGGGATTCTGCTGGGCAGCTATGATCGCGCGGTTGATGAGGTACTCGGGGAGCACCTGATCCTGCGAAGCGGCAGTGGGGTTGGTATTGACTTCGTCGAAGTCGCGGCACGAGGCGATACCCATCGTAGCGCACAGGCACAGACCCCAGAGGAGAATATTCTTCTTGTTCATGATATACATGGCTTAGCGACTAGAAGCCGAGGGTGATATTGAAGAGGAAGGAGCGGGTCGTGGGAGAAGAGGCGAACTCATACCCCGTAGCGTTGGAGCCCGTAGCGAAGACCGACTCAGGGTCGATGCCGTTCATATAGCTCTTGATCATCCACACATTGTTGCAGGAGATACCGAGCTTAGCCTTTGTGATAGGCGTATTCTTCAGCAGGCTCTTGGGGAGCGTATAGCTGAGGGCGATGTTACGCAGACGTACGCTCGTAGCGTCGTAGATGTTCGCCTCGTTGATACCGAGGTTCCCGCTACGACCGACGATAGCACCCCAGTAGTCCTGAGGCGTGACTTCGGTGGTATTCTTCGTGTAGACCGTCTTACCAGCGACTTTGCTCTCGACGGCGCCGTCGACGACGAACTTATCACGAGCACCGTTGACGACGGTAGCAGCAGCGGCACCACCAGCCTGCAGGGCGTGGTTCGTACCAGAGAACATCTTACCGCCGAAGCGAGCATCAATGAGGAAGCTCAGGTCAAAGCCAGCGAAGGAGAAGCTGTTCGTCAGACCAGCCAGGAGGTCAGGCTGCTGGTCACCGAGCTTCTTCTCATCACCTGCGATAGGCAGACCGTTCTCGTCGGTGATGATCTTTCCATAGAGGTCGCTCGTCTTGTCCTCGACGCGCTTGTAGCTTGAGCCCCAGATCTCACCATACTTACCGCCTTCGCGAGCGAGGATCTTCAGGTTGTCGTACGTACCGAGGTTGTACTCCGTCACGGGGGACTCGATACCACCGCCATCGTAGAGCTTGATGATGCGGTTCTCGTTGTGCGAGAGGTTCAGCTGGGCATTCCACTTCAGCCCTTCGCTACGGATGATGTCAGCGGTGACCATGAACTCAATACCTTCGTTCTGGATGTTACCTGCGTTGATCATCTTAGCATCGTAGCCGCTGGCAGGGTCCATGCCGAGGCGGATGAGCTGGTTGGTAGCGTTGGTGCGATACCAAGCGAAGTCTACACCAAAGCGGCTATCGAAGAAGCGCATCTCCAGACCCAGCTCGTAGGACTTGATGAGCTCACTGCGGACCTTGTCGTTGTAGAGGACGTTGTCGATGTTGGCCATCGTACCGCCGAGGGGATCCTTCTCGATGCGGTAAGCGCTATAGAGCTGGTAAGGCTCGAGGTCATTACCCACCTGAGCAGCCGAGGCACGTACCTTAGCGAAGGAGAGCCATGAGGGAGCGTTCACATCCATCTTACGGAGCATGTCGGTGATGACCAGCGACGTGCTGATAGAGGGATAGAGGAAGGAGCGATTAGCCTTCGCCAGCGAAGACGACCAGTCATTACGCAGCGTACCATCGAGGAAGAAGTACCCGTCCCAGTTCAGCTGTGCCGTACCGTAGAGTGAGTTGATCTTCTTGTGGCTGTATGTCTCGGAGTTGTCGGGCTTGTCAGTACCGTTGGTCAGTGAGAAGAGGTTGGGCACGATGAGCTGGCTGACGCTGGCACGAAGGCCATTGTGCTTGCGCTCCATGAGGTTACCCCCGACGGATCCCGAGAGGCCGAGCTTACCGAAGACGTTGTCACGCTGTGCCGAGACGAGGAAGCTGTAGTTGTTCTCATAGAACTTGATCTGCTCCGTCTCATACTTACCCCCACCACCTGCGATAGGCGAGCCAGCATAGGTCTTGCGCTCGATGCGCGTAGAGTACTGGTCAGAGCCCACACGCAGCTCTGCATTGAGCCAGTCGGTGATCTTGTACTTCAGCGCTGCACTGATGAGGAAGCGGTCACGCGTATCGTTGTTGAGGTTGTACTTGCTTGCCCAGTAGGGGTTCGTCTGATTACCTACACCATACCAGCGCATAGCACCCTGAGGCGTACGGGCTTCCTCGAAGTCGCGGATGTCCATACTGCGGGGCAGTGAGTACATGGTATAGAAGGCATTGGAGGCATTAGCACCATTGAGCGGACGGTTCTGTACGAAGGAGCGGATGTACTGGACCTTCGTATCGGTGCTCCAGCGGTCGCTGGGGCCGAACTTCGTCGTGGCGCGCAGCGTCATATTCGTACGGCCGAGCGAAGCACCAGGGATGTGGCTCTTATTGTCGGTACGTGTCAGAGAGGAGTAGATCGACGTGCGGTCGTACATCTGAGAGAAGGCGATGTTCTCCGTCAGGTCGATCCCAGGAGACTTGAAGTAGCTGGCGACGTTGTCATAGGCCTGCATGTTGGTCTTCGTGCCGTCCCACTTCGTGTACTCCTGCCCTTCGATGCGAGGACCCCAGCTGGAGGAGACGTCGTTCTTATAGGCGCCGTCAGTACCTTGACCGAACTGGCTCTGCAGTCTGGGCACCATGAAGAGGCGCTCTACACCTACTGAGGAAGAGATCGTGACACCGAGGCCATTGTTCTTACGACCACTCTTGGTGATGATCTGAATGACCCCGTTACCAGCGCGCGAGCCGTAGAGGGCAGCTGCCGAAGCACCCTTCAGCACGGTCATGCTCTCGATATCTTCGGCATTGATATCGGAGAGACCGTTACCCATGTCGGCTGCGGGATTCCAGAAGTCATTGTTAGTAGCACCTGTCGTGTTGTCCATAGGCACACCGTCGACGACGATGAGGGGCTGGTTGCTGCCCGAGAGTGAGCTATTACCACGCAGCACGATCTTCGAGGAGGAGCCGGGGCTGCTGGAGCCCTTGATGATCTGGATACCAGATACCTTACCTGAGAGTGCGTTGGTGATATTGGGCTCGCGTACAGCCATGAGCTGGTCACCCTTGACCTCCTGCATGGCGTAGCCGAGGGCTTTCTTTTCACGGCGGATACCGAGTGCGGTGACGACGACACCACTGAGCTGGGTCATCTCATCCTCGAGCGTGATGGAGAGGGGCGTACCCGTCCAGCGTACGGTCTGGGTCTTATAGCCCACACAGGAGATGACGAGCTCGGACCCTACCTTGAGTCCGCTTAGGACAAAGTGTCCCTTGGGGTCGGTCAGTGTCCCCTTGCCCTTAGCCTGGCCTTTGACCAGGATAGTAGCACCGACGATTGCCTCGCCCTTGGAGTCCTGTACTGTCCCTGTGAAGGCGACCTTACGATCCTGAGTCTGTGTCATGGCGGTCTCTACCGGCGTGGCATAGGCATTTTCTAAGGCGAGTCCTGGCAGCGAAAGACCCACGAGGAGCACGCTGCAGACTGTCTTCATTCGTTTCATAGGCTTATATCGTGTTAGTGATAAAAGGTCTATAAAGATAGATATTCTTTTAGCAAAGCAATGGTGTAATTGCCTATAAATAAAAACTTTACAAATGAATACAATTACCTAATCCATAAGGAAGATATCCAACTCCTTATAGGTCGGTGGCTTACACCTGCGATAGATCGACCACTACCCTACCCAAAGTGCGCGACCGAGGCGCCACGCTCGCCCCACACTTCTCCCCCGAGAAGCTATGTCTTAGCACCAGCTACGCTACCCCACTCCACGGAGACGAAAAAGTAACCACTACTGGTCGCTGATGGAAGCAGTACTGGTCACCGCGCGAAGCAGTACTGGTTGGTAATAGTGACCAGTACTGGTCAGCCGACGAAGTAGTACTGGTCGCTTTACCCCATATATAAAAGGACTCCCCCCTGAGGTGGTACGTCTTGGCGTAACTTCCTCAGGGGGAGTAGTATATGTAGCGTGTAGGTCTACTCGTTCGGCAAGGGACCTAAGTGCAGTCCCTTTGCGCGGAAGAGGCGGATATCCTCCTCGGGCAACTCGAGTGCCTCGATGGGCACGCATTCGTAGCGGTCATTGAGGTAGAAGCGCACACCGCCCTTGAAGCGCGAGCTGACGACCGAGAGGTCATCACGGCGATAGCGTGTGCGGATACCTGCCAGCTCAAGGAGCGTGTGGAAGACGGAGTTCGACGAGACGGCCTCACGACTATTGGAGCGCCCCTGAGCGAAGAGCTGTGGGTGGGCATCTCGCCAGCGCTTGTCGCCCCAGATGAGGAGTGGTACGTGGAGCTGGTAGTAGGAGACATCGGGCGAGGAGTGGAGGAAGCGCTCACGGTCGTCATCATAGACGTCCTCCCCGTGGTCGGAGATGTAGACCATCGAAGCGGCACGATCGCCTCCCTCGAGGACGCGGACGACGGAGTCAACGAACTTATCCGTCTGGCGCACGGCATTGTCGTAGGCATTGCGCAGGACGAGGCTGTCGGCCTCCGAGCCCGAGTAGTGCCCCTTCACAGGGAAAAAGGTATCCTCCTTCGGATAGCGGTCACGATAGCTGAAGTGACTACCATAGGTGTGCAGCACGACGAAGAGCTTCGGGTGCTCGCTCGCCATAAGGCGCTGCAGGTAGGGGATCATATCGCTATCGTAGAGACGGCGCTTCTCACGGCGAAGCTCCTTACGGATGGGGTGATGCTCGTCCCCCTGCATCGCGAAGAAGTCCACATAGCTGTGATTCCCTGGCTGGTTGGAGATGAAGGCTGTATAGAAGCCCGCTTCACGGAAGGCCGAGAGGATCCCCTGCACATGGGGCAGATTCTCTGCCGAAGATGCATCAGCAGGCGAGAGGATGATAGGGATACTCTTATACGTCGTATTCGACTGCGTCAGGACGTCAGCGAAGGCGATAAGCCCACCATCACGGTGGAGCGAATCGATATGAGGCGTCGTCTCACGGGGATAGCCGTAGAGGCTCCAGCTGTGTGCACGGGACGTCTCACCGAGGATGAGGACGTAGATCTCGCGCTCGTCCTTGGCACGCTCGGAGGTAGCCTTGTAGCAGAAGTCCTGGCTGGTGCGGTCGTAGTGCATCACCTCATAGAGCTTCGTCGTCGCCAGATACATATTGTAGAAGACACTCATCGGATAGACCTCCGCACGCAGATGCACGTAGGGGAAGCGCTTCTTCGCCCCTATATATATAGGTAGGGCGACGAGAAGGATAAGCACAGAGACGAGGGCTATACGGCGACGGAAGCGTGGCGAGAGGCTCTCACGGCTACGAGCCGAGAGCGTCGCCACGACGAAGGTCAGGGCGTAGAATCCCCCGCTGGCGAGGATAGGCCAGAGGATGTTGGAGAGGAGTTCGCCCGCTTCATCAGGCTCCGAGGTGAAGATATTCAGGAGCATATCCACCGCGACGACGGAGCCACTGAATATCGTCAGGAGCACGAGCTGGAAAGCATGGAGCAAGACCAGCACGAAGAGCCCCCAGTAGACACGCCCAGGACGCTTCGCCGAGAGCAGGAGAAGCATGTACACCGGTAGCATCAGCAGGATATTCAGCACACGCCCTACGGCAGGCTGCTGCATGACGACGGAGAGCACGACATTGGGCAGGAGAAGCGCCAGCGTCAGTATCCAGTAGTAGCATCGCTGGTCAGCACGGCTTACCCAAGCCTGAAGCCGATCCCATATACGCATATAGAGAGAAATAGAATCTTAGTGATATGTGTAGAGATAAGACATAGGCACTACCCTACTCGTGGTGGTAAGGTTCGCCTCTCAAGATCGTCTGCGCGCGATAGAGCTGCTCCACAGCGAAGAGGCGTACCATCTGATGAGAGAAGGTCATCTGACTCAGTGACACGCGGTCATCCGCCCGCTTATAGACCTCCTCCGAGAAGCCGTAGGGGCCTCCGATGACGAAGACCAGACGGCGCGTACCCGATACCATCACCCGCTCAATATACGAGGCGAAGGCGGTACTCGAGAACTCTCGTCCGCGCTCATCGAAGAGCACTACCCTATCCGGCGTACTGGTCTGGCGCAGGATCTCCGCTCCCTCCATCTGCTTCTGCAGCTCGGGGGTGAGCTTGCTGGAGCGGCGGATGTCGGGGATGATCTGTAGGGTGAAGGGCAGGTAATGGCCTAGGCGATCGGCGTAGAGCTTCGTCAGCTCTTCGATCGCACGGCTATCGGTCTTGCCCACAGCGAGGAGAAGAAGGTGCATCGGCTATGAAGTAGCGGGGTGAAGGCGAGGGGTAAGTGTCTATATCCACCAGACCCATTAGACTTCACTCTTGGGCACAGGGCTCGACGGGATCGTCTAATGGGTCTGGCGTCTACAGGCGGTAGTCTACCGCAAGTAGCTTAGAAGGGCAGATCATCTGCAGCACCAGCGGGAGCTACAGGCTGGGCAGCAGGAGCTGCGGCAGGTGCCGCTGCGGGAGCAGCGGGAGGCTGAGGTGCGCTATAGGCAGCAGGAGCGGGAGCAGCTACACCGGGGAGCTGGATGCCCTGGACTACGTTCCAAGCACGGACAGACGTGTACCAGCGGCCATTGAACTCACGGCTCTCTACGTCGATAGATACCGTCACTTCCTGACCCACCTGCATAGGGAACTTGTTTACATTATCCCCGAAGAGCTCGAAGCAGACCTTGCGGGGGTACTGTGTGCCGAGCGTCTCGAGGATGTATTCTTGTACTTGCCAGGGGTTGCCAGCCTTGCTGGTACCCGTGCGCAGGGGGAGTACCTGGACGATTTTACCGATTAATTCCATGGGGAGTATCTTATCTAAATTGAATGATTTTGCTTAGCGGGGACGGAAGCCGATGATGTGGCGCACCTCATCGATCGTCTTCGAGGCGGACTCACGAGCCTTCTCAGCACCGATGCGAGCTACACGGGAGAGGAGCTCCTTGTCGCCCTGGATGTCGAGGATGCGCTCACGGATAGGCGCGCAGAAGGCGTTGATATCGGCAGCGAGCTGCTTCTTCATATCGCCGTAGCGGATAGCGCAGTCGTTGTAGAGCCCATCGAAGTGCTGGTAGACCTCAGGCGTGGAGACGATCTCCATCAGCGTGAAGAGGTTCTGGATAGGCTCGGGCTTCTCGCTGTTAGGCTCCGTAGGACCAGCGTCCGTGACGGCACGCATGACCTTCTTGCTGATGGTCTTCTCGTCGTCGATGAGGTAGATCGCATTGCCTTCGCTCTTACCCATCTTCCCTGAGCCGTCGAGGCCGGGGACCTTCAGTGCGCGCTCTCCGAGGGAGAAGGACTGAGGCTCGGTGAAGAAGTCCACGCCGTAGATGGTGTTGAAGCGGCGGGCGAACTTACGCGCCATCTCCATATTCTGCTCCTGGTCCTTACCGACGGGTACCTTGACAGCCTTGTGCATAAGGATGTCGGCAGCCATGAGGGAGGGGTAAGTGAGCAAACCAGCGTTGACGTTGTCGGGCTGCTGGCGTGCCTTGTCCTTGAAGGAGGTCGTACGCTCCAGCTCACCGAGGTAAGCGTTCATGTTGAGGTAGAGATAGAGCTCCAGCACCTCACGCACGTCGCTCTGCACATAGATCGTAGCCTTCTCAGGGTCGATACCACACGCCAGGTATTCGGCGAGGATGGTATTCGTACTACGGATGATATCATCGGGATGCGGATGAGTCGTCAGCGAATGCCAGTCAGCGATGAAGAAATAGCAGTTATACTCATTCTGCATCTGCGTGAAGGCACGTACAGCACCGAAGTAGTTACCTAAGTGAAGATTACCTGTGGGACGGATCCCGCTGACTACTGTTTGCATCGTCTACTAACTATGATCTATAATGTGGTCCTATATAGGTTACGAAGATAGCTAATAATTCACAATCCTGCCCCCAGATGGAGTATAGTGAAGTCCCTCCCGAGGTGCATCCCACGCATCCATACTACCCTGCTTTTGCAAACCTATATTGGTCGCTGAGTGAAGCTATATAGGTCACTGCGCCGACCTATATTGGTTCGCATCACGACCTATATAGGTCAGCCCGTCGACCAATATAGGTTTATACCACCCCCATCCTATGCTTATCCAAAGAAGGACTATACTCCCCCCACTCTATCTCGTAGAAAGGTACGGATACAAAGCGGGCTGAGCACCCCACATCCCGCACAGGAGAGGTGAGGCGCTCAGCCCATCTATAATTTGGCTTGTGTAGGAGGAGGCTACTTCAAAGCAGTCAGCGAACGCACCAAGAAGTCAAGGGGGTCGGCAGAGAAGTGCCCTCTCAGCGTAGGATATTCCATAGGCGAGCCCGTAGAGGAAGGCAGGAAGAGATGATTGAGCTTAGGGAAGACCTGTACCTGAGCCTTGGGCTGGAGACGCAGTAGCTCAGCCGCATTGGTGGGTAAGACCTGCTTGTCCATCTCGCCGAAGAGCCCGATGACGGGGCACTTGACAGCACGCCACGTCCCCCCGATATCCAGACTGAGGAGCTGTCGGAGGTAGGGCGTGAGCTGGCTCATAATCTGCGTACGGATCGTCTCGTGGGTACTCTTGTCAGGGCTGAAGATGGGGAGGAGTGGATCGATCACCTTCGCAGCACGTGTCTTCACCTCGTCCAGTGAGAGGCGCTTATCCTGCATCAGGCGATAGATATCGCGATTGGCTTTACTGAGCGTGCGACGCTCACTCTCGCTCTTCCCCGCGAGGATATTGAGGGCATCCATCTGATCCAGAAGGACGCGATCCATACCGAAGGCAGGGCCCGCTAAGGACACGACCCCAGCTATCGAGCGGTCTTGGCTGGCTACCTTCGCAGCGATATAGCCCCCTTCGCTATGCCCAACGAGGAAGATACGCTGCGCCTGGACGCTCTTATTCCCCCGAAGGACAGCGACGACAGCCTCAGCATCGTGCACGAAGTCCGTGATACTTGAGGCGAGGAAGACACCCGTGCTCTTCCCCACTCCACGGTCATCATAGCGGAAGACAGCGAAGCCCGCCTCGGTCAGTCGGCGGGTGATATCCAAGAAAGGCTTACAGCCGAAGATCGTCTCATCACGATCCTGCGGGCCACTGCCCGTGATCAGGACGAGCGTAGGATAAGGCGCCTGCCCCGTCTTAGGTAGGGCAAGGCTACCCGAAAGCACAACAGACGAGCCGGAGACGGGGATGCTTAGCTCCTCCTCCGTATAGGAGGTAGGTGCTTGGGGAGCGTCTTGCTTCTCCGTCGAGCGCTCCATATCCAGCGGGAGACTCATACCTCCCTGCTGGAAGTTGCCCGAGAGCTTATCGTCCTGAGTGCGCACGGCAGTATAGGTCAGGCGTAGGCTGCGAAGCTCCATACGCAGGCTATCCCCCAAGACGTGCACCTCATCGGCACGTAGCCCGTAGGCACCTTGGTCTGGGCTATCCAGGGTAGCCGACCAGCGCCCCGCCTCTTCGGAGAGGTGGATGACGATACGGAGCTTGCCCATAGGGAGCGAGAGCTTACCCGACCAATCCCCACGGAGGCTCTGTGCGCTCACGACGAAGGGGAGGAGAAGAAGGAGGGAGAGAAGGAAGCGCTTCATAGTGGTAGAGATAGTAGTGCGTAGTGGTGTGAGGTCTCAGCCTTTGAGACGGCTTCGGCGATTCATATAGTAGGTGAGGAAGAAGTTCTGCCAAGCGATATAGCCCGCTATACCAGGAGCGACGAGCGGATGCATGAAGGTAATGCAGAGCCAGAGCGTCAGGGCGGTATTCTTCTGCCCCATGGACTGACGGCATGCGACCCCCTCGACACCGATACGGCGCGCCAGATGACTACCGAGTGTGAACTGAATAGCACACGCCAAGAGCCCGACAGCGAAGGAGGCGATGAGTAGCCCAACCTGCTCCGAGCCTTCCTTCAAGACGAAGGAGACGCTCTTCCCCAAGATGAAGAGCAGCGAGGAGAGCCACAAGAGGTAGGTGAGTTTCTTCGGTGGGTGAGGGGTCTTCCCCATGCTCTTCATCACACCGCGCACGAGCCATGCCAGCACGATAGGTAGTATGACCATACGGATCACCAGGAGCGCTATCTGCCCTGAGAGCGTCCAGAAGGGCAGATGGCTGTGCGAATCAAGTAGGGGGAGTAGGAAGGGTGCTACCAGACAGATCAGCCCGTGTGTGACGATGGTGTAGCCCGTAGCGAAGCCTGTATCACCATCCATGAGGCTCGTCATCGCCCCCGCTGCTGCAGCCGCTGGTGCGAGGAAGCACATGAAGAGACTCGTAGCGATGACATGATCCCACGCCGAGAGAATGAAGTAGAGCGTCCCCCCGATAGCTATCTGGAGGACGAAAAGAAGGAGGTGCTTCGGTCGTGGGGCGGCTGCGCTGGGTGGCATATTCAGCACGGCGAAGAAGAGCATCGCCGAGATGATCCACGGCGCCAGCCAACCATAGGGCGCAGTGATACGCCACGATAAGAGCCCCAGCGCAATGAAGAAGAGCGGTGTAAAGCCCTTCAGCCGACTCCAAAGGCTACCGAGCATAGGACAAAATAGGTACGTTATCCGATGAGCTTAGGATCGGCTACGATGCGCTCTACACCGGCACGTATCGAGCGTAGGCCAAAGGCCTCGGGACGGAGATCTGCTGGGTCGACGATGACCAGCTCACCAGCATCATCCATAGCCGTCGCCCCGTCGAAGCTCTTCACACGCGTCAGGTAGAAGAGATCCGCCGTATAGACATCGATCCCCGAATAGGGGTAGACATTGGGGATCGAGAAGAGTAGACGCACCTCCTTTGCCTCGAGACCCGTCTCTTCGCGCAGCTCACGACGCACGGCATCATCCACCGTCTCCTCGGGGTCTACGAAGCCCCCTGGAAGGTCCAGCGTGCCCTTCTCCGGATCACGTGCACGGCGCACAGTGAGGAGACGCCCCGCCTCGTCAAGGACAAAGCAAGCGACAGCAGAGGCTACATTATGGAAGTAAGTGAGGTCACAGCTCGGGCAGTGGATAGCACGGCCATGTACATGCTCCAGACCCTGCTGCCCGCATCGGGGGCAGTAGCTGAAGCTCGATAGTGGATGTGTGTGCATAGGAAATAAGGGGTAGGGAAGTCGTATGGGGGGAAAGACAACAGACGAGCGCGGCAGTACGCCGGCTCGTCTGTCATCATAGGGATCGAAGGAGATTAGATTTCCTTGGCTTCCCAGCCGAGAGCGCTGGCACCGAGGACGGCAGCGTCGCTCTCCTTGAGCTGAGAGACGAGGAGCTTGGTCTTGCCTTCGTAGATCTTGAGGATGTTCTTCTCCATGTGGTGGCGGATGGGGTTCATCAGGAGGTCACCAGCCTTGGTGAGACCACCGAAGAAGATGATCGCTTCGGGAGAGGAGAAGGTAACGAAGTCCGCGCAGGCTTCGCCGAGGATAGCCCCCGTAGACTCAAAGATCTCGAGAGCGAGACGGTCGCCAGCCGAAGCCGCGTCGAAGACGTCCTTACTCGTGATCGTGTCGATATCCAGCTCACGGAGCTTGCTCTCGTCGGAGCGGATAGTGAGGTATTCGCGAGCCGTACGTGCTACACCCGTAGCAGACGTGTAGGTCTCGAGACAGCCCTGACGGCCACAGCCGCACATACGACCATTGCGACGGACGATCATATGACCGAGTTCGCCAGCGAAGCCATCGTGCCCGTAGACGAGCTGACCACCGACGACGATACCGCTACCGACGCCCGTACCGAGGGTGATGACGATGAAGTCCTTCATACCACGTGCAGCACCATAGGTCATCTCACCGATAGCGGCAGCGTTAGCGTCGTTGGTGAGTGCCACGGGGATACCGATGCGGTCCTGGATCATCTGAGCCAAGGGGATCTTACCCTTCCAAGGGAGGTTGGGGGCGAACTCAATAGAGCCGTTGAAGTAGTTACCGTTAGGCGCACCTACACCGATACCACGGATCTTGTCCTTACCACCGACCTGCTCGATGAGCATGTTGAGGCCTGTGACGAGGTCATTCAGGTAGAGCTCAATATCGATGTGCGTACCAGTCTTGATCGAGGCGTTGACGACGACATTACCACGGGCGTCGACGACACCGAAGACGGTGTTCGTCCCACCGAGGTCTACACCTATTACATAGGGCTTTTCCATTAGCTGTGCTTGTGTACTATGATGTGAGATATTCTTGTTGTTGAACAAAGATAGTTTTTTTCACCGATCAGTTGGCTCCGCCCCCCAAGCATTCCCCGCGTGGAGTACCAGAAGTCGGTACCATAAGACACCAGCATAGGGTAGTGGAGTACCCTACATCCAGGCCTCCCGACCCCGATGTCTCAACTTATCCCCAGTGCTTAATATAAGTGAAGTATATAGAGGAAGAATAAATTTTTTCTCTCTATCTCCTATTGTTATTATAGTCGGTGGAATCGTGGGTAATCTGCTTACACCTTCACTTCCTCCACTCGTCTCCTCCACGGACTTATCCTAATGCTTTGCGCTTCCTGCCCACAGGGTATTCACAAGTGACTTCCCGCTTATAGCTAGGCTTTGGGCGCAGTCGAGGGGAAGGCATCCACATCTCGGGGGATTACACTGCTCGCTCTCGCTCTTCTCGGTATGTGTATTGGGGTGGGATAATCTCGTGAGTTATCTACACCCCGAGGGAAGGGGGGAGAGGGGAGTAAGGTCGTCGCTGGAGGGGTGGGGATGAGTCTCCTATTTATCCCACGCTTACCCACTGCTTTTCCCCAGTTTACTGAGGGGGTAGAGTAGGGTGCTTATCGCGCTTCGTGGAGGTAGCTCAGGATAGCTCTTGCAGCGCGTGGGGCGCTGGGCTCCGTGCCCATCAGCTCCTGCAGCTGGGCCAGTGCCTGTAGCTGGTCCGTGCGGCGATGGTCCTCCTCGGGGATAAGGCGGGAGAGGATCGAGAGGATCTGCACGGAGTGTGCGCGGTCGGCGAGGAGCTCGGGGACAGCAGGGCGGTCCAAGATGAGGTTGACCAGCGAGAAGTAAGGCACACGGAAGAGTCGCTCGAAGACGAGGCGAGCGATGCGCCTACCGCCCATACGATAGCAGACGACCATAGGGATGCCCCATAAGCCTGCCTCCAGCGTCGCCGTCCCCGAGGTGACGAGGGCAGCATGGGCACGGCGCATGAGTCCGTAGGTATCTCCGAAGAGGATGGGGGTATCGCTGTACTTACCGAGGTGGGGGGCGTAGTCTGCTGCGGTAAGACCTGGAGCACCAGCGATGACGACACGCCAGCCCAACTGAGAGTAGGCGGCGGTGGCTGCGAGCATTTCGGGGAGGTTGTCCCGCAGCTCAGACTGACGGCTCCCCGGTACGAGGAGGAGCATCTGTTCACGCTCTACGGGCTCGGGATGCTCAGCGAGGTAGGTGAGCTTCGCATCGACGCAAGGGTTGCCAATATACGCTGTGCGGAGGCCGCGGTCGCTGAAGTAGCTGGTCTCAAAGGGCAGGATACTCAGCCCGAGGTCTACATAGCGGCGGAGCTGGCGTATGCGCCCCGCTCTCCACGCCCAGAGCTTGGGGAGGATATAGTAGATGACGGGGCAGCGTAGCTCCTTCTTGGCGTAGGGGAGGATGAAGCGGAAGTTGAAGTCTGCGTAGTCCACAGGGATGACCACATCGGGGGCGAAGTCCCGCATAGCAGCCTGTATCTGCCGGCCGATGCGGGTGAGCTTCCCGAGGTTCTTGACGACGCTGACGATGCCCATGAAGGCGACCTCACGGTAGTGGACGATGGGGGCGACGCCTGCTGTGGCCTCCATCTTGTCTCCACCCATAAAAGCAAACGAAGCCTCTGGATCCTCAGCCCGCAGCGCCCGTATGAGCGCCGAGGCGTGGAGGTCGCCAGAGGCTTCGCCTGCGACTAAGAAGTAGCGCATAGTGCTATGCTGAGCGTTGGGCCAGGGCTTCGAGTTCCCCGAGCCACTGATAGTTAGTGCAGTCGAGCTGGAGGGGCGTGAGCGTCGCCCAGCTATCCTTGAGGTAGTGCCAGTCGGCTTGCTTGGTATCCTCGGCGGGATCTTGGCGACCCGTGAGCCAGTGGATACGCTTACCCTTGCCGTCCTCAGAGTGGACGAACTCCTCGACGAAGCGACCTACAGTCATGGGGCATACCTTCAGACCCTTGGGCTTCGTCTTGGGGACGTTCAGCGAGAGCATCGTCTGCCAGGGTAGGGGCTTCTCAAGCATCATCTTCACGACACGCACCGTGTAGTCGATGCTGTCGGAGAAGTCGGGGTGCCAAGCGGTGTCATCGAGCGACACGGCCAGCGAAGGGATGCCGTAGATACAGCCTTCGCGGGCAGCACCGAGCGTGCCGGAGTAGCTCACGCAGATGCCCTCGTTGCTCCCGTGGTTGATGCCCGAGATGATGAGGTCGGGGCGCTGGTCTACGAAGAGGGTGTTCAGTGCGAGCTTGACGCAGTCTACGGGCGTACCCTCGCAGCTATATACAGCGAGGTTGCCTTCGGTGGTGCGATGCTTGAGGCGCAGAGGTTGGGTCGTGGTGATAGCGCCAGAGAAGCCCGAGCGGGGCCCGTCTGGAGCGACGATAGTCACCTGACCGAAGGCGAGCATCGCCTGAGCGAGCTCTTGGATACCTGCGGCGCGGAAGCCGTCGTCATTGCTGAGGAGTATATGCATCTATAGGGTATAGGATCCTTAGTTCGTCGAGGGCTTGATGACGCTCCCGAGGCGGACACGGTAATATAGTGAGGTATAGCTCTCGGTACGCTCCACCATATTGTTGGTATTGAGGTACCAGGGTACTACGATAGAGGCTTCCGCTCCTTGATGGAGGTTCTGCACAGCGATCTGCAGGCCTATGGGGAGTTTGGCGACGGTCTCCTGCTGGACGGAGTTGAGGTCAAGGGTCTGGCGTACACGCATAGCCTTGAAGTTGTCCTTGATCCAGTCGCTCGTCGAGTAGGCGTCACGGAAGAGTGTGACGGCATCGGTATAGTCCACTCCGACAGACGCATCGCCTGCCTTCGTGACCTTCATATAGATGAAGCCACTACCCGTGATACCGGGTACGGTGACGCGCTGGAAGTCCGTGCTATCGGCGAAGGCGCGGAAGGCCCGCTCATTCGTGGCACGGCGCTCCTTGGCGACGTCGATAGTGCTATTGCAGCTCGTGAGGCCAAGGAGCGTAAGCAGGGCGAGGCCTGTGGTGATCTTGCTTATCATCATTGTCTCTTAGATGAAGTGGTGGGCACCTCTCTTGGGTGGGGGTTAGATCTTGCGCAGCAGGCTCTTCAGCGAAGTAGCCTCGTAGAGTACGCGGGAGAGCTCGCTGATAGCGACGCGCTCCTGCTGCATCGTGTCGCGGTGACGCAGGGTGACGGTACCATCCTCCATCGTCTGGTGGTCGATGGTGACGCAGTAGGGTGTACCGATAGCGTCCTGACGGCGGTAGCGCTTACCGATAGAGTCCTTCTCATCGAGCTGGCAGTTGAAGTCGAACTTCAGCTCGTCGTAGATCTCCTGTGCCTTGGCATCGAGGCCGTCCTTACGCACCAAGGGCAGGATAGCGAGCTTGACAGGAGCGAGAGCTGCGGGCAGGCGCAGTACCGTGCGCTTGTCACCACCCTCGAGGGCTTCCTCTTCGTAGGAGCCACAGATGAGGCTGAGGAACATACGGTCGACACCGATAGAGGTCTCAATGACGTAGGGCACATAGCTCTCACCCAGCTCGGGATCGAAGTACTGCATCTTCTTACCACTGAACTCCTCGTGACGCTTCAGGTCGAAGTCCGTACGGCTGTGGATACCCTCTACTTCCTTGAAGCCAAAGGGCATCTCAAACTCGATGTCCGTAGCTGCGTTGGCGTAGTGCGCCAGCTTCTCGTGGTCGTGGTAGCGGTACTTCTTGTCGCCGAGGCCGAGGGCCTTGTGCCAGCGAAGACGCAGGTCCTTCCAGAAGTCGAACCACTTGAGCTCCTCACCGGGGCGGACGAAGAACTGCATCTCCATCTGCTCGAATTCGCGCATACGGAAGATAAACTGACGGGCGACGATCTCATTGCGGAAGGCCTTACCTATCTGTGCGATACCGAAGGGCACCTTCATACGGCCCGTCTTCTGTACATTGAGGAAGTTCACGAAGATCCCCTGAGCCGTCTCGGGGCGCAGATAGACCTTCATCGCACCGTCGGCCGTGGAGCCCATCTCGGTGGCGAACATGAGGTTGAACTGACGGACCTCCGTCCAGTTGCGCGTGCCGCTGATGGGGCAGACGATCTCATAGTCGAGGATGATCTGACGCAGCTCCTCGAGGTTGGTATCGTTCATAGCAGCAGCGAAGCGGTTGTGCAGCTCTTCCCACTTAGCCTGATACTCGAGTACACGGCCGTTGGTGGAGCGGAACTGCGCTTCGTCGAAGCTCTCGCCGAACTTCTTCGCAGCCTTGGCTACCTCCTTATTGATCTTCTCCTCGATCTTGGCCAGCTGATCCTCGATGAGGACGTCAGCGCGGTAGCGCTTCTTCGAGTCCTTATTGTCGATGAGGGGGTCATTGAAGGCGTCGACGTGGCCAGAGGCCTTCCAGATCTTTGGGTGCATGAAGATCGCTGAGTCGATCCCTACGACGTTAGGAGCCAAGAGGGTCATGGCCTCCCACCAGTAGCGCTTGATGTTGTTCTTCAGTTCGCTACCGAGCTGTCCGTAGTCGTAGACAGCGCCGAGGCCGTCATAGATTTCGGAGGAGGGGAAGACGAAGCCGTATTCCTTACAGTGGGCGATCACCTTCTTAAAGAGGTCTTCTTGCTGTGCCATGAGAGCAGTTGCTTATTCTATTATCTATTTGGATTGTATCGATGTGATAGCTGCAACGCACCGAAGCGAGGTGCGCACAGTCCACAAAGTTACACATTCTCCTCTACTTACGTACGCTACGGATCGGCTCCGAAAGGCACGCTCGCTGACCGCACTTCGGGCGGGTGACTCTCGTCCGTATAGAAGTCAGCACCTCATCAATAAGCTGGAGGTCCTCCAGCCACCTAATTGGGCTTCTTCTGAGTACCAAAGTAGCCCTACCATATGCCCCAGATAAACGATAGTGCGGGACGCCCTCGGCTTAGCCGAAAGCGTCCCGCACTGAGTAGGGTGAGTACCCTGAGTATGATAGGATGGAGCTTACTTTGCTCGCTGCGTAACTATCATATTTGGAAGGTAAGCCTGCTTATACGAATTACTGGTGGCAAAGAAAACCGAGCGATCTTTTCCTGTCTCATTCTTTTGGACTTCGACATCGATGACGGACTTATTTTCCTTGACGGTAAAGGTTACCCAATCGTAAGAGATTCTGAAGTCTCCATTTGATAGGGTGTCGACCTTCTTCGTTAAGTAGTTATCTGAATTTTCTTCTTGTATACCGATGATGTGCCAATCCACTTTGTGGTTATACTGCTTTCCCGAGCCATTCACCACACGGAAGGACTGTCTCTGGGCACTACTATCGAAATACTTATAACGGTCACCTTCAATAGTTGGCTCATTCTGTGAGGATGGATCACAAGACGTGAGTACGAAGGTGAGGGCCATGACGACTGCCCAAAGGAGCTTAGATGCTTTCATAAGAGTCTTTATACCTGAATGTGTTTTAGGTTTGTGAGTACGTTTCGATACCAAATATAGATATATCCTTTCAGTTTCTACAAGGTGCCTCTGTGAGCTCTGCAGGAAAACTCCCGCACGCGTGGTGGAAAAGTCTCTTAGGACTACGGCTAAAGCTTTATCTCGGTACGTGGCTCTTAGGACTACGTAGGTGGATGATAGGATCTACGTGCAGAGTCTATAAATCTACGTACCTGGATAGAGGATATGCTGTATAGGAGGGGACTTATAGCACTGCGGGTAGGGTGTTAGTTCTCCTATTAGGAAGGGAAAAAGGTTGTATAGCTCGCCACGTCATCGCCGTAGTGAAGGGATGTATAAAAAGCCGTGCGGGACGCCCTCGGCTCAGCCGAAAGCGTCCCGCACAAGGTAGGGGAATGCGCTATTAGTACAGGATGCTGATCTCGCCTTCTTTGGTGAAGAGATCCCACATACCTTCCTGTCCATTCGGGGATGGGTGGGCATTGCAGATGAGCATAAATTGCTCGTAGAAGGGGATCTCACGCGGCCGACTGATAGAGAGGGAGCTGACCCATGCGCGCCCAGTGGTGTCGTCCGAATCGATGACGCATTGGGCCGACTCGCTCAGCTTCGTATTGATCTTAGGGGAGACGAATAGCTTCACAGCTCTATCCAGTGTGCCGATGGCCTTCTCTTTGCTCTTAGGATCGGCGGGGTCATACGTGGCGGTGAAAGCGCTGAGCTCGCTTTCGGAGAAGTTCTCCAAGCTGGATAGATGCCCTCTCTTTGCTTCTCTTTGGGAGGTAGGCAGGGCTTGCTTTGCGCTCTTCTCACAGCCCAAGTTGGGAAGAAGAAGGAAGAGAGCAAGTCCCCCTATAAGGAGCTTACTATTCATAGGTTCGTCGGAGTTAGGTAGTGAGTATTGCTACTCCAAAGATAGAGAATCGTAGAAATCTCCACGCTTTCGCTTAAAGGGGGCTATTTCTAGGCCTTTACGCGTAGAGCCTTGAGTAGGGTCTTGGTGGTGGGATCGATGCGGCGTGACTCGCAGATCTTCTGGATGGCCTTGTTGTGCACCCACGGATCGAAGTGCTTCTCAGCGAGGTAGGGGTGGGTCTCGGTGGGGTAGAAGGTGTAGCACTCAGCGATAGCCCACGCCAGCGCCATACGCACGTAGTAGCCCTCATGGCTCACGGCAAGGTAATGGCGGAGTAGCTCGCGGATATGCTCGGCATCGATGAAGTACTGCATGAGGGCGACGATGCCGAAGCGCACCTCGTACTCCCCGCTGTGCTGGAGGTAGGGGAGGAAGAACGCCCAGAGCTCGGGGCCATGCTCACGGAGGAGCTTCTTCGGCTGGGGGAGGCTGAAGGAGTCGCAGACCGACCAGGAGTGGATGACCCGCACCCAGCGTGAGAGGTGGAGGAGGTAGTCGGAGAAGTCACCCACAGGGAGCATACCGAGGACGAGGCCCTGCAGGGTACGCGCCTCCATGAAGTCCTCCTCTTTGGGGCGCTCTCCGCGTTCAGCTTCCGCAAGGTAAGCAGGCCAGCTGCCACTACGCACGATACGCCGAGCGAGCGCACGTAGATCGGGCAGACGTACACCGAGTACGCCTGCTATATCGGGATGTAGCCGCTGGGTAAAGGGCTGATTACCCCGCTGAGCAAGCTCCAGAAGGTGCTCTGTGATGCTTCGCTCGTCGATGCGATAGAGGCTGGACATAGGCCTTGGACAGCAAAGGCCCCCGTGGGGAATTAGTCGAAGAGTAGGTGATTGGCATCCTCGATCTTCTCGATAGTGCCAGAGAGGACGGAGGTGCTACGTGAGGCTTGGTTCTGCGAATAGACATTCGAGGTGATGAAGGCCTGACAGGTGCGCTCATCGAGGTCAAGGACCTGGCTCACGGTCGTGCCATCGGCCTCGACCCAGTTGACGAAGAAGACACTCGCGCCGATGCGTATGACGCTGTAGTTGTCTTCGCCTTCCTTGCTACCGTGGACGGAGTCCTTACTCCTCCAGAAGAGGTGCTTGTGCGATAGGTACTCGACGGTAGAGACGTTCTCAGGGAAGCGCAGGTGTAGGCGCTTCCCGACGAGTGTCGTATCCGTAGTCTGTACGGGAGGTGCGTCCTCTTGGCTCGTCTTGGTGCCTGAGGAGTCCCCACTGCATGCTGTGAGGAGCAAGAGCGCAGCGGCAAGGGTGAAGAGAGGGCGTAGATACATGATAGATCTATGGCTAATGTGTAGTATGTAGGTGCGGTGCGGCTTAGTCACGCGAGAAGAGACGTGAGAAGAAGCCACGCTTCTCCTCCTCCTCTTCGTAGAGACCCAGTCGGTGCCACTCGCCGTCAAGCGCCTTACCGGCCTGGATGCGGTGGTAGATCGTACCCCAGTCGGGCAGCCCACCGAAGCTGCGGTCATCGAGGAAGAGATCGGCCTTGAGCTTGCGCGAGAAGCCCGACCCCGTAGCGTCTTCCTCGGGGAAGTCCCTATTGATAGCGTAGAACTCTACGCCACGCTGACGGCACCACTCGACGGCTTCGTCCAGCAGAGCGCCCTCACGGACAGTCCAGAGGATGAGACGATGCCCATCACGGATCAGCATCGCGAGGGTCTGGGTGGCGAAGGGGATTTCCTCGCCGATCTTGGGATAACGGTGACGCACGATCGTGCCGTCGAAGTCAACAGCTATAATCATCAGTAGAGTGGGGGAGTATAGGATAGAGTTTTAGAATCCAGAGAAGCGGATGACGTTCTCAGGCGTCTCCTCGGTCTTCTCTTCTTCGCTCTGAGTGGCCTCTTCTACGGGCTCTGGACGTGATGTCGTAGAGGTGGTGAAGTTCGTCGAGCTCGTCGTGTACTGCGAAGGCTCGGGGCGGGGCGTATGCAGGTCGAAGGCTGACAGCGTACTACGCTCACGAGCGCTCTGGCTGGCCGTACCATAGTTGTTGATACGGATCGCTCTGTTGTTGGTCTTATCGACGCGCTTGCTCTCGAAGATGCGGTGATCTCGGCGGAAGGAAGGCGTCTCCTCGAGGATGATGATGAGCTCTTCGTCATCAAGCTCGTCAATGCTCAGGGCGACAGGCTCAGCCTTCGTACGCTTGGTAGCGGCACCACCGTAGACACGCTCGATGAGGCGCTGCTGCTCGTCGCGCTCCTTCTCTTCGCTTATCTTGGAGAGTGGATCCTTAGCCTTGGGCGTCGTGGGTAGGAAGATGTCTTCGTCGAAGCCGAAGCCCGAGGCGAGGATCGTCACACCGATCTTCTTGCCTATATCATTGACACGGGCCGTACCATAGATCGTCTTGACATCGTCGGAGAAGTCCTCGGTGAAGGCCTGTAGCTCGGTGAGCTCGGGGATCGTGAGAGGCTCTTCATCGCCCTCGTAGACGTTGATCAGGAGGTGGCGTGCCTTGCTGATATTGTTGTTGTTAAGGAGGGGCGAATTGAGTGCCTCCTGGATAGCCAGAGTCATACGCTCAGGCCCTTCTGCGTAGCCCGTGTTAATGACAGCGACACCGCCATTGCGCAGGGTCGTATCGACGTCAGCGAAGTCAAGGTTGATCGTACCAGCGATATTCACCAGGTCGGAGATACCACGTGCGGCATTGCTCAGTGTATCGTCCGCCTTGGCGAAGGCTTCGGAGACGGTGAAGTTCTTGTACACCTCGATGAGGCGCTGGTTGTTGATGACGAGGAGGGCATCCACACTCTCGCGCATCTGTTTGACCCCTTCGAGTGCTTGAAGGATCTTAGCCGTCCCCTCAAAGAGGAAGGGGATCGTGACGATACCGATGGTCAGCAGACCTGCCTGCATAGCGATCTTGCCTATAATGGGAGCTGCACCCGTACCTGTACCACCACCCATACCAGCGGTGATGAAGACCATACGCGTATCGCCCTCGATGAGGGCATCACGGATCGCCTGCTCACTCTCAAGAGCAGCTTCCTTAGCGCGCTCAGGCTTGGCGCCAGCACCGAGACCCTTGGTGACGGTGGGGCCGATCGTGATCTTGTCTACTACAGGACTGCGGTCGAGTGCCTGGGTATCGGTATTACATAGGAGGAAGGACACCCCAGGGACAGAGCCGCTGGTGTACATCTTCGTGACAGCATTACCGCCACCACCTCCTACGCCCACGACCTTGATGAGCTGCTTGATCTCACTCCCAGAGTATTCGAATTCAATGTTACCTCGTTCCATTGTATCTATCTTATCTAAAGGTATGGGCTAAAAATCATCACCACCATCATTCGCGCCGAAGAGCCCGTTGATGCTGTTTATGAAGGAATTGAGGCTCCACGACTTCTTCTCCTTGCGCTCACGCTTCGTCTCGCGCTTGGTGTCCTCCTCATCTTCGTCCTCCTCCTCTTCGCTGTAGTCGAAGTAATCATCTTCATCATCGTCGAGAGGGACGCGCTGAGCTTCGCTGATGGTCGTGTAGGTGTAGGACTCTTCCTCGCTCTCCCTGGGCTCTTCTACGGGCTCAGTAGGCTCGCTGCTACGCACCTCGGGCTGCTCCTGCAGGAGGGACTCAAGGGGGCGGAGCTCGTAGCTTACGCCCGGCTCGCTGGCCTGAGCTGCGAGAGCGATCTCGGTGATATAGTCAGAGAGGAGCTCTTTCTGAACACCATCCTCATAGATATCTCGGCGTAGGGAGACTTCGCGGTACTCGGGAGAGAGCTTGCGCAGCGTCTCGAAGAAGTGGTCGGTCTTCGTCACGCCACCAGCGAAGACGAAGCCCTTGGGGATACTCTCACTGCAGCCTGCTTCGTGGATGATGCTCACTACGTTGCTCAGGATCTCGAGGATACGTGCGCTGATGTAGCGGTTGACCTCGAGCTGGCTGAAGTGCTTGGTGGTACTACCATCAGCCGACTTAGCCTCGATCTCTTGGGTGCGAGATACGGAGAGGTTCATCGAGCCTCGCTCGATCTTCAGCTTCTCAGCGTCAGCCTCGAGGAGGGGTACGGAGAGCTGCGTGAGGTCGCGCGTCACATTGTTCCCACCCAGGGGCAGGACGTAGAGTGCGACGGGGAAGCGCTCCTGATAGATAGCGATGGAGGTGGTACCACCGCCGATGTTGACGTAGGCACAGCCGAGGGCCATCTCCTCGATCGTCATCGTAGCAGCAGCCTCAGCGATAGGTGTGGGGAGGATGCCCAAGAGGCGTAGGCCTAAGCGATCTTCGATGGTCTCGCGGACGTTGATGATGATGTTCTGGCGGGCTACGATGAGCAGGTACTGGGCCTCCAGACGACGGCAACGCACACCTCTGGGGTTGGACTCACGCTTGCCATCGCAGCGGTAGCGGGGCTCGGTGATGGAGAGGATCGTCATGCCGGGATAGCTGGCATCACTGACCTGATCCTTGAGGGTGAGTAGGTGCTCGGGGGTGACGACGCTACCTTCTTCACCGAGGTCGATGAAGGAGTCATAGCGCTCGGAGCGCATGGAGCGGCACTCCAGCCCTACATACACGCCGGAGATCTGAGCCTCCTCGGGTAGGGCGGTGCTGAGCTTATCGAGGAGTGAAGAGATGCGCTTAGCGGCCTCCTCGATGTTGTGTATAGAGCCTTGGCGCACGCAGCCTGCCGTGGGGACACGGTGGGCGGCGATGGGCACGACGCGTCCTTGTGGGGACTTCGTGGCGAGCATCCCAGAGAGGGAGGTGCTGCCTATGTTGATGACGGCGTATATGCTATCCCTACGATCGTTCATTTCTTCTGTGGCTTGTTAGGTTTACCCTTCTCGGCGGGCTTATTGGGTTTCTTGGGGGTGGGGGCTTGCTGAGGAGCGGGCTTCTTAGGATCCTTCTTGGGGTCCTTCTTCGGCTCTTTCTTATCGGTCTTCGCCTTGTCGCTCGGCTTGCTTGCGGGCTTATCCTTGGGCTTGTCCTTCGGGGTTTCCTTAGCCTTCTCGCGGGGCTTCTCCGTGGCTGCGGGCTTCTTCGGAGCGGGAGCCGCAGTGACTGCTGGTGCAGGCTTGGGGGAGAGAGCGGGAGTGGGTGTAGGTGCTGGTGCTGGAGCAGCGACGACTTCGCCTTCTTCGTCGAAGGTCTCGCCCTCGGGGGCATAGCGGCTGCGCGCGATGATCTGCGTGCCGTAGTCGAGGTTGACATAGCTGAAGGCATTCATCCCGCGTTTGGGGAGTACGCTCTCAGCGAAGATGCGCCACTTACGGAGCTTCTCACTCCAGTTCGACTCGCGGCCCATGATGACGCGCGTCGTGCCGATGCGTGGGATGAGCACGATACCGTCGGTCTCGTCGACGTAGACCTGCCCGAAGTAGTCGGTGAAGTAAGGGTCTTCGCGCAAGGCGGCCATGAGGTCGTAGACGGGACCCGTAGCCATCTTGAGGTCTACAGCACCGCTGACGATGGGGAGGTAAGCTGCGAAGGTGGGGTTCACCGTGATGGTACCCTTACCCTGCGTGACGTAGTAGCTCTTACCCGAGGCTTCCTGCACGATGTAGAGGGGGTGCTTCTCCGTCAGGCGGATCTGCACGGAGGAGGAGGAGGGGGCGATGAAGGCCTCAGCACGCTTGTAGATAGGCATGCTGAGTAGTGTACGCTCGATCTTTCTGAGGTCGATGGAGTCGAGGCGCTTCCCACGTAGCTGGATACCACGGCGGGCGAGCTCATCGGTGATGCGGTCGCCGGTGAGGAAGAGCGGTTCGCCACCTACCTCGGTCTTTACCTCGACGGTGATAGCTTCGCAGCGGTCGGTAGAGGTGACGCGTGGGGAGCGGATGAGTAGGTACGCGATACCTCCTATCAGTGCGACCGACAGGAGGAGCAGGAGTAGGTTGCGTACGAAGGCTCTATTCTTCATAGCCTGCGGCGGATCTCATCTGCTACCTGGGGCACCAGGCGATCAATATCTCCAGCGCCGACCATCAGGATGACTTCGGGGAGCTCCTGACGCTTCTTGAGCTCGGGGAGCAGGCCTTCCTTGGGCAGGACAAGCACATCCTTGTGCTTCATCACGTCGGCGATCATCTGCGAAGTGACGCCTGGGATGGGGAGCTCACGAGCGGGATAGATATCGAGGAGAATGACTTCGTCGAGCTGGTCAAGGCTCGCGGCGAACTCCCGATAGAAGTCCTGCGTACGGCTATAGAGGTGCGGCTGGAAGATGCCGAGGATCTTGCGGTCGGGATAGAGCTCGCGCACCGAGCGGATGCTGGGGTCAAGCTCATTGGGGTGGTGGGCGTAGTCATCGATGAGCACGCAGCGGGGGTCATCGATGAGGCGGTCAAAGCGGCGATAGACCCCACGGAAGGAGGCTACACCTGCGGCCAGCTCCTTGAGGGTAGCACCACAGAGGTAGGCCACAGCCATCGCAGCTACGGCATTCTCTACATTGATGAGCAGGGGTACACCGAGCTCGACGTGGAGCGTACCTGCGGGGCGCCCTTCGATAGCGGGATAGTGCCAGTCGAAGAAGAGGTGCCCATCACGGATCTCGATGCCGTCGGCACGGAAGTCCGCTTCGTCGGCACCGGTGGTATAGGTGAAGAGGCGCGTCCCGTCCTTGAGGCGGGGCGTCACGGGGATGCCCTTCTTCATCACCAGAGCACCCTCTGCGCTGACGAGCGAGGTGAAGTGCTCGAAGCTCTCCCGATAGGCCTCGGGCGTATGGTAGATGTCGAGGTGATCGGGATCCGCGGAGGTGATCACCGCGATGTATGGAGAGAGATGGTGGAAGGAGCGGTCGAACTCATCGGCCTCGATCACGGCATAGTCGCTGTGCTCGGAGATGAGGCAGTTGGTCTGGTAATTATTTGAGATACCGCCGAGGAAGGCGTGGCAGTCGATGTGGCTCGAGCGCAGGAGGTGCGCCAGTAGGGTAGAGGTCGTCGTCTTGCCGTGGGTACCAGCGACGCAGAGCCCGCGCTCACGGCGGGTCAGTTCGCCGAGGAGCTCAGCACGCTTCATCACACGGTTGCCCTGTGCGCGGAAGAAAGCCAGCTCGCGGTGGTCGTGGGGAACGGCTGGAGTGAAGACGACGAGGGTATCCTTTGTGCGGAAGGGCTCGGGGATTAGCTCGGGATCGTCTTCGTAGTGGATGGTAGCACCCTCTTCGCTCAAGGCGTGTGTGAGGGGCGAAGGTGTCAAGTCATACCCTGCTACGCTATCTCCCTTGCTGAGGAAGTAGCGCACGAGAGCGCTCATACCTATGCCACCGATACCAATAAAATACAGCTTCATGCACTATCTCTATTTTACCATTTTACGCAAAGGTACAAAGAAAGTAACACCGAGCGCCAGCGTACTTATATAAAGCGGGTAAAGTCTTGACTTTTATCCGTGGATTTAAGTGAAAGAAGAAGGTCCAGGGGAGCTGTGCAAAATGTACAGCTCCTCTGGACCTTTGTGATAGGGCTTAGAATGAACCTTACTCCGCCTTGCCGGAGCCGAGGTGGTAGTAGGCGCAGTGGGGGTATTCGTAGGCGTCAAGACCGAGTAAGTTGATGTTCGTCCGATAGACATGGCTATCATTTTCCGTATAGCTCTCTGCAGGGAGTAGTCGGAAGTAAACTCGTGCATAGAGCGTATGAGCATTATTCCCCAGAGTCCCAGAGCGCTTCTCATAGATTTCAGCTCGCTCTGCAGGTACGCTGATGAAGGTTATTCTCTGTTGAGTGGTGAGGTAGAGCGAGACCTTATTGTTACCTGGAGTAGAGAGGTAGGGGAGTGTAGACCCATATAACTCTCCATAAGGGTAGCCAGATCGTGTGAAGTCATATCCTTCGGTGATGAACTGATGCCTTGCATAGTAAGTTCGATTCAGGTCGAACTTCTCCACGGCTTCCTTCAGCTTCTCTAAAAGATTAGCTCGTTGTCGTTGGTATTCGAAGGGATTAGAGGTCGGCGATGACTCGCTATCCCCCAAAGATTGAGCGTATGCCTTGAGCGCTACATCTGAGTATGTCGTGTAGCCAGCTTTGATAAGTGCAGGGACATAATCTGCAGGTAGAAGTTCCACAGCCTCTGGGTGGAGAGGTGTATGCTCTATCGGGTCAGTTATGATTTCTCCCTTCTGTATGGCTCTGGCAAGCTCTACGACGAGGCTATCCTTAGGATACTTTGGGAGACTCAAGAAGTACACAGTGTCTTGAGGGATGAGATTTCCAAAGATGTTTCTCTTAGGAGTAGGAATACTCCACTTGAGTTTTCCTTTCGTGAAGGCTGGAATCTCCTTATCTTCCCATGATGAATGTCTAATGGTTCGGTACCTTTCGCCTGGCTCATGCGACAGGCCGATGGTGAGGCTATCACCGAGATGGAAGGTGTGTCCATTGATGGTGGCGACGGATTCTTGGGCAGCAATGGAGCCCGTGCCAAGCAGAAAGAATAGGAAGAGATAGAGGTAGTTACGCATAAGGAATAGGTTGTATTTGTGTGAGTTGGAGGTGTGTTAACCCCTTTCTCCTATGGCTAAAGTTACTTCTTTTTCGCGGGGCTATGGGCAGTAGTGCACTTCCTCCGTCTTGCTGGAGCCGAGGTGGTAGTAGGCGCAGTGGGGGAATTCGTAGGCATCAAGACCGAGGTAATTTACGGGAATGATGTAGATGGGGGGCTGATCCGCTACGTAGAATCTCCCTGGGACGATACGGATATAGGACTTGACGTAGAATGCCTGCATACCCATTCCTTGGGTATCTGTGCGCTTCTCAAAGCGCTCTGCTCGGTCACGAGGGACGCTGATGAAGGGAACTTTCTTTTCTGTAAAGAAGTGTGGTCTGATCGCTTCCTCCCCCACAATATAGGGTTGGGGTAATGGACCATCCACTCCTGGCTCCCAAGCATAGCCTGAGCGCTTGGAGTCATATCTCCTGGTGATGACCTTGTGTCGCAGGTAGTAGACCCGATCGAGATCAAACTTCTCGACGGCTGCTTTCAGCTTCGCCAATAGGGTCGCTCGCTGTCTCTGAAACTCGCGGGGATCGTCGATGTCATCGCTCGTCTGCGCTCTGTCCTTCAAGTTTTTGGCGTATACCTGGATGACTTCGTCGGTGTAGGTTAGGGTGCCGATCTTGATAAGAGCCACGATATAGTCTGAGGGGCGCAGCTCTACGGCCTCTGGATAGAGCGTCTTATCCTCCCGTATGGGCTCCGTCAGGATCTCCCCACGCTCTACCGCTTCCTTGAGGTCGATGATGAGGCTATCCTTGGGGTACTGTGGGAGGCTGAGGAAGTACACGGTATCTGGCTCATTGATCCTCTCGCCGAATACATTCATTTTAAAGGGCTTGATATGTATCTTGAGTTCGCCTTTTGCGAAGGCGGGGATCACCATATCTTCCTGCGACCAAGAGAGTGCTTTGTAAATTTCGCTGGGATCATTATCATGGGGCAGACCTATGGTGAGGCTATCGCCGAGGTGGAAGGCGTGTCCGTGGATCGTGGCGACAGGCTTTTGGGCTGAGGTACAGCTTATCCCAAGAAGAAGTAATAGGATGAAATAGAGGTGGTTACGCATGTCAAAAATCCTGTATTTGTGTGAGTTTATACTGGGAGATGATGTCCTTTCTCTGGGGTAAAGTTACTCGTTTTCCGAAGAGTAGGGTAGGCGATAGGTCGAGTGCGAAGCGATACCCTTTCGTACGATATGACCCGCTGTGACAAAGCTCTTTAGCTCTGCCGTGGCGGCCGTCGGGGAGAGCCCCGTGAGCTTCACGTATTCGCTACGGGTGAGGATGTAATGGGTGCGTAGATAGCTGAGGAGCTGGCTAAGGCGCCGCTCACGCCCCTCTCGAGGGCGTGTGTAGCTGCGATGCGGGGCGCGCTGGAGCCTGCAGGCCCTACGGGTGCGTTGCACGAGCCTGCAGTCAGCGTGGAAGCGCACATCGGCGAGCTCCAGGCTGGCGGCATTGCGCGTCGCGGTCTCTTCGCCTTCGGGGGGAGCAACCTCCTTGCGGTAGCCGAGCTTGGGGCGGAAGCTCCCCACGCCATCGATATGCACGATATAGCCCTCTGCAAGCCTCTTAGAGAGCTCTTCGCCGAGGAGCTGGAGTACGCCTTCAATTTCGGCGCGTGAGAAGGTACAGCCCTCGGCCATACGCTCGGAGAGATCCTTGGTGCTGAGTCGTCCTTCGCTGATCAGGCGAGGATGTTGGCTGGGATGCTTCCCAAGGCCTTGAGGGACTTGCCTCATCGTGTACTTTGCCATCGTCGTGTCGTGTATTGGGGTACTTGTCTTACTGATAGGAGAAGCTCTCTGCTCTTCCTGAGGCAAAAGTACGGCGGGGCGGAAAGAAAGGGCGGCACCTTTAGTGCTATTTGGTCGGCTATGTGCGTAGTCCTATCATCTACGTGCCTAAATCCAAAGATCCACGCACGTGGACGATAAGACTACCGACGTGGACGGAGCTTATCTCCCGCTGCTTCGTAAGAAGTGCACCGCTGGGGTGGGGGAGTACTTGTATTGGGTGGGAATTTTCCCTCAAGAAGGGGCTACTTGCTCCCCTTAGATGTACGGGGTGCAGTGAGCTACAAGAGCCGCGTATATACGACACGTCCCGACAGTCTGCAGAACTGCCGGGACGTGCTGTATAAAGTGATGGGGTAGGGGAGACCCTTACTGAAGGGCTACCCAGCGCACGAGCGCGAAGTCCATACGATGTGGGAGCTCGGGGTGCGAAGGTAGGATACGCAGAGCGCGCTTGTAGTGCCCAGGACGCGCCTGCTTGAAGCGGAGCTCATAGACCTCACGTGAGCCATTGCGCTCGACGAGTGTCAGGGCAGTCTTCGCTACGAAGCGGAGTCGACCCTGAGCGTCTTCGCGTGCGTCGACGAGCTCGACCTCGAGATCCGAGGTGAGTGCACCCTTGTCGAGGACAAGACGTACCGTCTCTTCGTCGCCCGTGTGGCGCTCGTTGGACATATATGCTGCGCTCTCGGAGCACTCGACAGAGACTACCTGCATGCTATCCCAAGCCTCGGCGGTAGCGCGCTTCCACTCGGTGAGTTCTCGGGCGATACGGTTCGAGTCTGCGTGCAGGCGAGCTGAGCGCTCGGCGAGCTTCGTGTAGAAGCGCTCGTAGTAATCGTCCATCATGCGGCGCATGGTGTAGTGAGGAGCGATGAAGTTCATCGAGTTTTTCATCGTCTGTACCCAACCATCGGAGTAGGGCTTGCCGTCGCGCTGGAAGTAGAGGGGTACGATCTCCTTCTCGAGAAGGTCGTAGATCGTCGTAGCGTCGAGCTTGTCCTGCAGCGACTGATCAGCAAAGGTGCGCTTGTCGGTGAGCGCCCAACCAGCACCCTTGCGGTAGCCTTCGTACCACCACCCGTCGAGGACAGAGAGGTTGAGGACACCATTCATCTCGGCCTTTTCGCCCGAGGTACCCGAGGCTTCGAGAGGACGAGTAGGGGTGTTCATCCAGATATCTACGCCAGCGATGAGCTTGCTGGCAAGGCGCATATCGTAGTTCTCGAGGAAGATGATCTTCCCGAGGAACTGGGGCAGGCGGCTGATCTCGAGGATGTGCTTGATGAGGCCCTGACCACCACCATCGGCGGGGTGTGCCTTACCCGTGAAGAGGAACTGTACGGGGTACTTGGGGTTGTTGACGATACGCTCCAGACGCTCGAGGTCGGTGAAGAGGAGGTGCGCACGCTTGTAGGTAGCGAAGCGACGACCGAAGCCGATGAGCAGGGCGTTGGGGTTGATGCCTTCGAGGATGGATACCGTCCTCTCGGGATCACCGCTGTTGTGGAGCCACTTCTCGCCGTAGAAGGTGCGGATATGCTCGATGAGACGGAGCTTGATAGCCTGGTGCGTCTCCCAGATGGTCTCGTTGGGGAGCTGCTGGATCTTCGCCCAGGTAGCTTCCTCGGTCTGCTTCTTGAGGAAGTCCTTGCCGAAGTGCTTCGTGTAGAGCTCCTGCCACTCAGCAGAGGCCCACGTAGGCAGGTGGACGCCGTTGGTGACGTAGCCGACGTGCAGCTCTTCGGGGAAGAAGCCCTTCCAGACGGGGGCGAACATCTCCTGCGAGACGCGGCCGTGCAGCAGGCTCACACCGTTGGCCTCCTGGCAGGTATTCAGTGCGAAGACGCTCATGGAGAACTTCTCGTTGCTCTCAGGATTCTCACGGCCGAGGCTGATGAAGTCATGCCAAGAGATGCCGAGACGCCCAGGGATGTGGCCGAGGTACTTGCCGAGGAGCTCCTCGTCGAAGTAGTCATGGCCAGCGGGGACGGGCGTGTGGCAGGTGTAGATCGAGGAGGCGCGGACGAGCTCGAGAGCTTCGTCGAAGGGAAGACTTTCGCCCTCGACGTAGTCCAGGAGGCGCTGTACGCTCATGAAGGCAGCGTGACCTTCGTTCATGTGGTAGACATCCTTCGAGATGCCAAGGCGGTTGAGGAGGAGCACACCACCGATGCCGAGGAGGTACTCCTGCTTCATGCGGTTCTCCCAGTCGCCGCCATAGAGCTGGTGCGTGATGGGGCGGTCCCATTCGCTATTCTGTGGGATGTCGGTGTCGAGGAGGTAGAGGCTGATACGGCCGACGTTGACCTTCCAGATGTGGCTGTATACAGTGTGACCAGCATAGGGCACCTCGAGGATGAGAGGCGTCTGCCCGTCTTCTTCGAAGATCTGCTCGATGGGGAGCTGAGTGAAGTCCTGAGCTTCGTAGTTCGCCTGCTGCTGGCCTTCGGGGCTGAGGCTCTGGGTGAAGTAGCCGTAGCGATAGAGGAAGCCGACGGCGGTGAGGCGGACGTTGCTGTCGCTGGCCTCCTTGAGGTAGTCACCAGCGAGGACGCCAAGACCGCCGGAATAGATCTTGAGGATATTCGTCAGACCGTACTCCATGCTGAAGTAGGCGACGGAGGGGCGTACTGCGTCTGCAGGCTCGTTCATATAGGCCTGGAAGTCGGCATAGACTTCGTCCAGCTGCGCCATGAAGTCCTTGTCAGCGACGAGGGCTGCCATCTCCTCAGCGGAGAGTAGGCGAGTGAGCGTGATAGGATTGCCTTCGGTCGACTCCCAGAGTTCGGGAGAGATGCGGCGGAAGAGATTCTGTGCCTTGGGGGTCCATACCCACCAGAGGTTGTGCGCGATCTCGTCGAGTCTACGCAGCTCAGCGGGCAGCTGGGCATAAGCATAGATGTTCGTCCAGACGGGATCGTTGGCGCGCTTTGTTACGATCATAAATATGTTCCTTCTTCTAAGCAATCGAGACAGTCGGTCGACTATCATTTTTTTTAACGCCGCAAAGGTACTGATAATAAACCACTGCCCGTTACTTTACGACAAGATCATAAAGTAACGGGCAGTGGTATCTCTGTGAGGTGGGGTAGGGGAGCACCTATTTCTTCGCAGGGGTGAGCCCGAGGGCGGCTGCTTCGCGGAGCATAAATTCGTAGGCGGGCTCGTATTCGTTGGGGATCGTGCCGTCGAGGATAGCGTCCTTGATAGCGTCTTTGATGAGCCCCACCTCGCGACAAGGCGTGAGGGCGAAGGTATCCATGATGAGCTGTCCCGAGATGGGCGGCTGGAAGTTGCGGATGCGATCCTTCTCCTCGATGTCGACGAGCTTCTGACGAACGACCTTATAGTTGTCGAGGTACTTACGTACGCGCTGTGGGTTCTTGCTCGTGATGTCGGCTTCGACGAGGAGCATGAGGTCGTCGATATCGTCTCCCGCCTCGAAGAGCAGACGGCGCACAGCGGAGTCCGTCACGCCCTCATCGACAAGGGTGGCGGGACGCATATGCAGGTCGACGAGCTTCTCCACGTAGTGCATCTTGTGATCAAGCGGTAGGCGGAGGCGGCGGAAGATCTTCGACACCATCTTCATACCGATGAAGTTGTGGTTGTGGAACGTCCAGCCGAGGCGCTGGTCAAAGCGTTTGGTGCGGGGCTTCCCGATGTCGTGGAGGAGCGCTGCCCAGAGGAGCCAGAGGTTCATCTCGTGCCCAGGGCGGGCGGTGGAGAGTGCCTTGGCCATATTGTCCACGACCTTGTAGGTGTGGGTGAGGTTGTCCTTGTGGCCGATGCCGTCACGCGTCTCGGCACCCTTGAGCTCGAGGAGCTCGGGGAAGACGAGCTTCATCAGACCGGTCTTCTCGAAGAGCTCGAGGCCGATGGATGGGCGAGGGGAGAGGAGGATCTTGTTGAACTCCGTGGCGATGCGCTCGGCGGAGATGATCTCTATGCGCCCTGCATTTCGCCCGATAGCAGCGAAGGTGTCGGGGTCGATGAAGAAGCCGAGCTGCGAGGCGAAGCGTATGGCACGCATCATGCGCAGCGGGTCATCGCTGAAGGTGATGTCGGGATCAAGTGGCGTGCGCAGGGTGAGCGCCTCCATATCGTGCAGGCCATCGAAGGGGTCAACGAGCTGACCGAAGCGGTCGGCGTTCAGGCAGATGGCCAGAGCATTGACCGTGAAGTCACGGCGCTCCTGATCTTCCTCCAGCGTGCCGTCCTCGACGAAGGGCTTACGACTGTCGGGGGTGTAGCTCTCGCGACGAGCACCTACGAACTCGATCTCCAGGTCGCCCTGCTTGACCTGTGCCGTGCCGAAGCGAGCGAAGACCGAGATGTGTGCACCACGCCCGAGGCGCCCCGCTACCGCCTGTGCCAGGTCGATGCCGCGCCCGATGGAGACGACGTCGATATCCTTCGAGGGGCGGTAGAGGAGGAGGTCACGCACATAGCCACCGACGATGTAGGCATCTACACCGAGTTCGTCCGCGGCTTCGCCGATGAGGTGAAAGAGGGGGGTGTCTACCTTGTCGTAGATCTCATCTTCCTTTTCGTAGAGCAAGTCTTCGCTGAGCATCCTTTCTTAGTTGGGTTTCTTCGGCTGCAAAGATACGGGTTTCTTGCGTGGGGAGTGCGGTCATCCGCGCTTTGCGAAAGAAAAACATCGGGTGCGTTTCCACGTGGAACTGCACCCGATGTCCTCTCGCGCTTTCGCGCGCGTACGTATATATTGCTTAGGGCTCGATGTCGTGGAGCACGCGATCAGCGTCGGTGATCTCGCGAAGAGGGCGGCAGGGATTGCCGACGGCGATGACGCCTGCAGGGATGTCGCGCGTGACGACGCTGCTAGCTCCGATCACGGCACCCTCGCCGATGGTGACGCCGCCGAGGATCGTCACCGAGCCACCGATCCACACGTTGTCACCGATCTTTACGGGCTTGCCTTGCTCGTAGCCTGTGTTGCGCTCCTCGGCGAGTAGTGGGTGGGTCGGGGTGTAGATGCTGACGTTGGGGCCGATGAAGACGTGACGGCCGATATCGATGCGTCCCGCATCAAGCGCGGTGAAGTTGCTATTGACGAAGCTGAAGTCCCCGATGTGGACGTTCGATCCGTAGTCAAAGAAGATGGGTGGCACGAAGTGGCAGCGTTCGCCCACTGTGCCGAGGAGCGAGCGGATGGTCTCGCTGGCTTCTTTGTGTTGGTCGGGGCGTAGGGCGTTGTAGCGCTGGATGAGGTCTTGTGCTCGCAGTCGCTCCTCGTGGATCTCGGTATCAATGGCGCAGAAGTATAGCCCTGCTTGGCGTCGCTCTCTCTGGGTCATGGCATGTGGCTTGGTGTAGTGATGTGTGGGTGGAGTGGGTGAGTGTTCCACGTGGAACATACCTCTGTTTTCTTCGCTTTCCTGCGGTGCGCTTCGCTGTTTACTCGCGTGCCTTGCTGTCGATCCAGATGGTCACGGGGCCGTCGTTCGTCAGAGATACCTGCATGTCGGCGCCGAAGCGACCCGTGCCGATGGGGTGTCCGAGTCGCTCCTCAAGGGCGCGAACGACCTCGTCGTAGAGGGGTTCGGCGACCTCGGGACGGGCGGCACGGATGTAGGATGGGCGGTTACCTTTCTTCGTCTCTGCCATGAGGGTGAACTGCGATACGGCGATGATCTCCCCGCCGATGTCAAGGATACTGCGGTTCATCACCCCGTCTTCGTCGTCGAAGATGCGTAGCTGTGTGGCCTTCTTCACGAGGTACTCGATGTCCTCTGCGGTGTCTTCGGGGGAGATACCGATGAGGATGAGCATGCCGAGGCTGTGGCTCTCGGCGACGGCTACTCCGTCGATGTGGACGGCTGCGGAGCGGGTGCGTTGGATGAGGAAGCGCATGAGTGTGAGTGGGTTATACTTCGGGATGGAAGGCGGTGTAGATGATGCGGGCCTTTGCGGGACCGATGACGGCGGTGAGGTCGTCGAGGCTGGCGGCGGCGATGGCTTGCACGCTGCGGAAGGCGCTGAGGAGCTCGTCCTTCGTCTTCGGGCCGATGCCCTTGATGTAGTCGAGACGTGAGGAGAGCTGGCTCTTACTGCGCTTGTCGCGGTGGAAGGTGATGGCGAAGCGATGTACCTCCGCCTGGATCTGCTCGAGGAGACGGAAGGTCGGGCTGTGGTGGCGCACGGGGATCTCGTCGAGGGTGTCCGTGCCGAAGAGGAGCCCCGCCGTGCGGTGGCGGTCGTCCTTCACCAGCCCCGCTACGGGGATGGCGAGGCCCAGCTCGGCGAGGGCTTCGCGTATGGCGCCTATCTGCCCCTTACCTCCGTCGGCGAGGATGAGGTCGGGGAGACCTTCGCCTCCCGCCTCTTCGCTCAGACGGCGGTAGCGACGTGTGACGACTTCGCGCATGGAGGCGTAGTCGTCGGGCCCTTCGACGGAGCGGATGTTGAACTTCCTATAATCCTTCTTCGACGGGCGCCCGCGCTTGAAGACGACGCAGGCGGCTACGGGGTCGGAGCCTTGGATATTCGAGTTGTCGAAGCACTCGATATGTAGGGGGAGCTTGTCCAGATGCAGGAGGTCCTTCAGCTCGGTGACGATCTGCATAAGGCGCTGGTCGGGGTTGAGCCGCTCGGCACGCTTGTACTTGTCTACCTTGTACTGGCGGACGTTGCGCTCGGAGAGCTCGAGGAGCTTCTTCTTGTCGCCACGCTGGGGGATGGTGATCGTCACGCTGGCATCATCCTGCCACCCGGGGTCGAAGGGCAGGATCAGCTCCTTGGCGCGTGAGGCGAAGCGCTGGCGTAGCTCGGTGATGGCGCTGGCGAAGAGCTCCTCGCGCGTCTCGCCCTCGATGAGGCTACGGTACTCGATGGTATAGACCTGCGTGACCATCCCTTGGGTGAGGTGCATGAAGTTCACGTAGGTCGCGCCGTCTTCGTCCTCGTCGAAGCTGAAGACGTCGACGTTGTGGATGTGGTGCGGGGCGACGGTGTGCTTGACCTGATAGTTCTCGAGGTACTGAAGGCGCTCCTTGTAGATCTGCGCTTCCTCGAAGCGAAGCTCCTCGCTGAGGCGAAGCATCTCCTCACGATAGAGGTCGATGACGTCACGGAGGTTCCCACGCAGGAGGCTCGTGATCTCGCGGATGTTGTGCGCGTAGTCCTCGGCAGTCTGGTAGCCGACACAGGGTGCCTTGCACTTCTTCATGTGGTACTCGAGGCAGACCTTGTACTTGCCCTGGGCGATCTTGTGCGGGGAGAGGTCGAGGTCGCAGGTGCGGATAGGGTAGAGGTCGCGCACCATGGCTACGGCGGCGTGTGCCATACCGACGTTGGGGTACGGGCCGAAGCGCACCGAGCCATCGTGGGCGGGGCGGCGCTCGACGCGGACGCGGGGGAAGGGCTCATGACGGATGACGACCTCGGGATAGGTCTTGTCGTCCTTGAGGAGGATGTTGTAGCGGGGCTGATGCTCCTTGATGAGGGCGTTCTCGAGGATAAGGGCCTCAGCTTCGGAGCCCACGACGACATACTCGATACCGCGGATCTGGCGCACCAGAAGGCGGGTCTTCGAGCTGGGTACGTCGCGCTGGAAGTAGCTACTGACGCGGCGACGCAGGTTCTTCGCCTTCCCGACGTAGATGATCGTGCCCTCCTGGCCGATGTACTTGTAGCAGCCGGGGGCTTCGGGGAGCGTAGGGAGGATCTTGCGTATTTCGTCGAGCGTCATCGTGTCTTATCTGAGGGAGGTGGGGCAAAGTCGCCCCCAATACAACAAAGATAAGGGAAAGATGGCGCGCTCCCGCTCCCGCGCAAGCCGTTGCCTCGAGAAGCGCCTAAAGACGGGACTTCTTCGCTATCAAAGTTAGCCCTTTTGGAGGGGAGTATGGTGGGGGAGCTATGGGAGGGAAGGATGCGGGCTTGCGGGACGGGGTGGTGTGAACTTATATTGGTCGGTGGGTTGACCTATATAGGTCGTCATCGCGACCTATATAGCTTCGTCGTCGGACCAATATAGGTCAGCCCGCTGACCAATATAGGTCGATTTATCGCCCTGTAGTTGGGTGGCGGTGCAAGCGGCGCCTATCGTAGATCTAGCTATAGCGAAAGGCTGCCACGATAAGAAGAGGAGAGGGATATGCGAACCAGTACTGGTCGCCGACGTGACCAGTACTGGTAACAGATATCAACCACTACTACTTCGCGCTGCGACCAGTACTGGTCAGACGAGTGACCAGTACTGGTTACTTTCCCCTCCTTGTACAGGTGTGCGGTATGAGGCTATAGTACAGTGCGTTGTGGTATGTTCACTTGGAGCGCCTTTCCCCTGCTGAGAAAAAGAATCTCCCCGAGGTGGGATCGTCGGCTTGGAGTGAGGTGGAGGCTACTCCAGTTCGATGGGATTGAAGGGGATCGTCCAAGAGAGTGCTTCGGCTTTCGTCAGGAAATTCCCCTGCGCATCCTGTGGATATACCCGCTGGCCATTGGCCTCAAAGGTCTGAATCGGATGCTTGTGTAGCCGCTGATAGTAGTCCCTGAACTGTGAGCGACTGACCGACTTCAACAAGGGAATCTTCCACTCCACGATGTCCGCACTACGCTGACATAGGGCGTCAAGTACGAAGTGATGCGCTCCATCCATGCTGTGCAGCTCAAGGATCAGCCCAGGGAGGCCGCCAAAGAAGTTCGGGCCAGCGGAGATCGGGATGCTGGGAGTAAACCAAGCTTCGTAGCTTCTCCCGCGGAACTGGCATGTGGCACGCTGTGCCTCATAGCCAGAGATGACCTTCTTCTCACCCGTCAGCGTCCATGAGAACGTCGGGGTGTCGGTGTACTTCAGCGTGGGGCCTGAGAGAGGCGTCCTGTAGTAGACCTGCGTCGTGCCATTGGTCAGATCGCGGTAGTAGCAGAAGGGAGATAGACCTTCATCTGGTATTCTCACCGGGCCGTATTTATTGGCTGCATGAGTAAGAGCAGAGTCTGCCTGCCAAAGTCTGTAGCTGTAGGACTTGACAAGCGCCTTGCCCAGCTCCACGCGGATGATGTCTTCTTGGAAGTCTTTACTCTCGGCAGGTGTCTTGTGGCGGTAGGTGTAGTCCACGAAGTACTCGGACCTCCCGAGGATCTTCCCAGCTTGCAGGCGCATCTGTATAGCAGGGAACTGTGCGAGCAGGCCGAGGGGGCTGATGCTCACGAAGGTGAGTAAGAGGAGAAAGAGGTTTCGCATAAGGCAGTCTGATATGATGTGTTATCCCATCAGCTACTCCAGCTCGATGGGGTTGTAGTAGAAGTTAGGGTTTTTGATTTGGATACCTGCGCGAGGGAAAGATGTCGTGAGCGTCTGTAGGATCTTGCTATACGTATCAGAAGAGCTTGAATCGCGCCTTCAGCATGATCGCCGATGGGCGGATATCGTAGTAGCTGTGCGCGGCGACGAGGTCGGAGAGCGTCCCCGAGCTGTAGAGGCGCGCACCGAGGATATTCGTCCAGTCAAGGGTGAGGCGCACCTTCTTCCACGTGTAGGCGAGTCCAAGGTCAGCGAGTGTGAAGTGCCTCCCTTGAGTCACTGCATCGTTGTAGTAGTGCTCGGCGGTGAGCTTGATCGCTACATCCTCGAGGACATTCACGTGCGAGATGACCTTGTGGCTGAGGCTCTGTATCGGTGTGAGCCAGCTCCTATTCTCAAGGCGGCTGCGGTGTAGGCTCCACGCGACGTTGTACTCCATCGTGAGCCACGGTAGCGGCTTGAGGGAGCACCTCCCGCTGGCGCTGGCCCACTGACTTGTATAGCCGAGGAGCTTGCCCTCGAGGTAGCTCTTTCCCTCGCTCTGACCGAGGGCAGCATCCCCAGACACCGAGAGGGAAATCCAGTCATAGCCTTTGCTGAAGCGTGCATTGGCCGAATAGCTCTGCCCCGAGTGCGGCAGGGGAAGGCGCTCTACGACGGTGAGTGGGGGCTCGATCTTCAGCGAAGAGATGGCTTCGCTGCGGTGATGGCTGTAGCTGACCCCCGCGCTGAGGAAGAGCATCGAGAAGATATCCTTGTAGCTGAGGGTGAGCCCCGTGCTGGCCGTGCGCGAGCTGAACTGACGCATCTCGTGGCGCGTCAGGCTGCGGTAGCTCTGCATGATATACCCTGTGTAGAGCGAGCTGAGGGTGGGCCGTGTGAGGGCTATCGAGCCATTCAGCTGGAGTGTGAAGTCCGAGGCGAACTTATAGCTCACCCAGCCCCGCGGCTCGAAGTATAGCTTCCCCTCCGAGAGTCTTTCGCTTGGGCGGAAGCCGTCCTGCATCAGCGTGTGGTAGTAGAAGAGCGGGAGTACGGCGTGGAGGCTGAAGACCTCGGACTTGTAGCTCAGCTCATGACCCAGCCCAGCGCCAAGGCGAGTGAAGCTGATCCCATTGTGCATATCCCGCGAGGGGAGTGGCTGGTAGGTGCCCGTGAGGCTCGTCGCTCCCAGCTCGGTATCCAGTGCCTGATGCTGGGCTTGGAGGAAGAGCCGTGGGCTGATCTGTAGCCCCCCGATATGCCATGCGGAGAGCAGGGCGAGCTCGGCGAAGCTGAGGAAGGCGCGGTGCCGTACGTCTTGCGTGAGCTCAGCATAGGGCGCTCCGCTATTGATGCGGGGGGCATAGAGCCCAGGCTGGATGCTTAGACGATGTGGGGAGGTCGCTACGGCATTGCGCCAGAGGATCTCACCGCCCTTGCCGTCTGCCTTCGTCCGCACCCAGTGTGAGGTGTTGGTCGCTGAGAGGTAGCGCTGGCGCATCTGCTGAGTGAGGTCCTCTCCCGCTGAGACGATGCCGTGCTCTTGCTCCCACGAGGCCTTGAGCTCGAGGAGGTTGTTGAAGTAGAGCTGCTCCTTATTGATGTTGTAGCGCAGCTCGCCCTCGAGCTGGTCGATCGTACCGCGATTGCGCAGGTCTTCGCTGATGACCTTCGTGCCCTCGGGGAGGAAGTAAGTCGTCTGCGAGGCGCCATGTGTGCGCTCTCGGTCGTGGAAGAAGATGAGGTTGGCGTTCAGCTCCGCTTCATTCTTCAGCTTGTAGAGGTTGTTGGAGGAGAAGGCGTGCGTGTCGTTGTCATAGTAGCGAGGGCGGGAGATGCGGGGCTCGTCGGGCTGCTGTAGCGAGGTCATCGTGAGGCTGGGGAGGGGAGAGTCCGCGGTGAAGGAGCGCAGCTCGCGGCGTATGTCCTCCCCGTTATCATTGCTCTTGGCAGTCAAGACGTGCTGTCGCAGCTTGGAGAAGTATAGCCCGATCAGCTCTTCGCTGCGCCTCACCCTACCGTCATAGCCGAGGCCGAGCTGTGCCGTCATGCTGAAGGTGCCCTTGACTTCGTCCTTCAGCTTGAGGTTGATGGCGGCCTCGCTGCTGGGCTGGGTCTTCTCGAGCGCCTTGACGGGCTGGTGGTTCTCGAGGACCTGCACGGTGGCGACGTCCTTGGCCGATATGTTGTTCGTCGCGATGCCGTAGCGCCCTTGCAGGGCATCCAGCCCCTCGATGTAGAACTTATTGATCGGTTTCCCCTGGTACTTGATGAAGCCGTCCACCGAGACCTCTATATTCGGGAGCTTACGCAGGACGTCGGCGATGACTACATCATTCTTCCCGATGAAGGCACCGACGGAGTAATTGACCGTGTCCTTCTTCCCCCAGATCTTACGGGCCTTCACCTGTACCTCTCTTAGGAGGGTGCGTGACTCCTTGACTCGGAAGTCGCAGGTCTGACTGACGTTCTCCACGCGGCGGTCTATGCGCTCGATCTCCATGCTCGCTACGCTGATGAGGAGCTGGGGCTGCGTGCTGCTGACGCTTAGGCGGTAGCCGCCGAGTGCATCGGTGAAGGTGTAGGCTAAGATCGTGCTGTCCGTCGGCATTAAGGCCAGCACGCGGGCGTACTCTACGGGTGCCCCTTGGAGGGTGCGTACGTGCCCCGTGATGATACTCTGCCCGTAGGAGGATGACAGGGAGAGTAGGAGGGCGAGGAGGAAGAGGATGCGTCGCTTCATGATAGCGCTGGTAGTAAGGTGAGTGAAGGGCGGGAGTTACTCTGCCTCCAGCCATAGCCAAGGGAAGGAGAAGTCTCGATTCTTATTGGTATTCCCTATGTAAATGTTGATGCCAAGCGACTGCTCGCAGAAGAGGATCGGCTGCTTGTGCATGCGTAGGATGGTCGCGCGTAGCTTCTCACGCGTAGACTTGGTGTGCGGGTAGATCCAGAAGCGGATCGGTGTGCTCTTATTATCAACGCCTATGCAGGTGAAGACAAAGTATGCCTCCGTATCTTGTACCGCCAGGATGAGGCCCGGCAGTCCGCAGAACTTCCACGGGCCATCAGAGAGGGGAATGTCTGAGGTGAACCAAGCGATGTACTTCCTCCCACGGAATTCCCCGAGGGCTTTCTGACACGTGTAGCCGAGGATCTTCTTGGTCTCCGGCTGGATCTGCCACTTGAAGTCGGGCAATGCCTCGGTATATTGCCCATAGCCTGCGCCGAGGAAGAGGCGGTAGGAGGTCGTCAGTGTGCCTGGCTTGGGGTAGCCCTTGAAGATATCTTCGGGGAAGGTAATACCACTAAAGTCATCGACCGTCTCCGCGCCCTGCTTTATCTCGGCATCCGCTTTCTCGCGGGCTTGCAGGATATCACGGCTATAGGTCGCAGAGATACGCTTGCCGATGAGTAGCGTCTGCGTGTCCTTATAGGCGACGTGGCTATACTTAGGGTTGGGGTTGAGTTTGGCTGCGATCTGATAGGTGATCTCATACTTGGCGGTATCGACTACTTGGTACTTATCCGATGGCCCGTAGGTGGTCGGGAATATGAACATCTGGGCGGACAGCGTCAAGGCTTGCATTGATAAGCACAGCAGGAAGGCTTTTACGAGTCTCATAGTTTCTGATGGGGTAGGGTGATCGTGGGTTAGCGTGGTATGGGGTGGCCCTCATCGTGGCGCACCTTAGGCGTTTATCGCGTGGTGTATTGTCTTTTAGGTGTGAGGGTGTGAGGGCCTTCGTGCGGCAGGGGAGGCGGGTGATGCGTTAGGTGAAGCCTCTCGAGCCGAAGGATCCCTCGGACTCAGTTATCTACCACAAACTTAGCAAAAAAACACCACTGCAAATGCGCAAAGAAAGAGCCCCCTGACGCACGGCTATCCGCATACGTCTGGGGGCTTGCTGACTATACTTATGGGAGGGGGGTATGCGAACCTATATTGGTTCACGAGTCAACCTATATAGGTCGTCATCGCGACCTATATAGCTTCGTCGTCGGAGCAATATAGGTCAGCCCGCTGACCTATATAGGTTGATTTATCTTCCTGTGGTAGGGTGGTGGTGCAAGCGGTGTCTATCATAGATAGAGCTATAGCGAAAAGCTACCACGACAAGAAGAGGAGAGGGATATGCGAACCAGTACTGGTCGCCGACGTGACCAGTACTGGTAACAGATATCAACCACTACTACTTCGCGCTGCGACCAGTACTGGTCAGACGAGTGACCAGTACTGGTTACTTTTTCCTCCTTGTATGGGGTGCGGTATGGGGTTGTAGTACAGAGCGTTGTGGTATGCTCGCTCGGAGCGCCTTTTCCCAGCGGAGAAAAAGAAATCTCCCCGAGGAGCGGAAGGCGCATCCTCGGGGAGATCCTAAAAGCACAAGTAAGAAGTGAACCTATCAGAGGGCTACTTCGTGGGGCGGGGGCGCATGACGCTCAAGAGGCTGACGTCAGAGGCGTAATGGAGGTCGAAGGTGCGTAGCTCCTTCACGCTCTCGCTCGGGCTCGTGGGGAGCTGGAGCAGGAGGAGCTTCGTCAGGTCGTGCAGGAGGGGGCCCGAGCGGCCTTGGTCGAGGTACGACACCAGCACCACATTCAGGTAGGGATGATAGCCGACTTGCATCTTGAAGCCCTGACGGTTGTTCGCCTCGGTACGCCCTGCGATGGTGTAGAGGAGCTGTGAGGTGAGGCCCTGTACTTCACTTGCGGGACGGCTGGTGTCAATGGTGGCGGTGTAGACACTGCGCTCCTTGGCCTCTGCGCCGTTGAGATTGGGCGTGCCACCTGAGTAATAGATGCGGTGCGTGGCGGGGTCAATGGTGACGCTGCGGCCGATGGGTTCGCTGAGCGTGAAGACAGCGAGGAGCTTCTCTGCAGCGAGGTCGAAGAGGTAATAGCGGTTCGCCGTGTCGCGCAGGACGACCTGAGCACCCATACGGAAGACCTCCTTGATCTGCGCTCCCGAGAGGGCAATGGGTACCTTGCGAGCGGCGGTGCTTCCCTTGTCGAAGGCGAAGGCTGCGGACTCATAGCGCACGAAGAAGTAGCCCTTATCGCCCCAAGCAGCTGCCCCTGTAGGATAACCGAAGATCCCCGTGAGGGCGGTCATCTTCCCTGTCTCTGGGTCGAGGCGGTAGAAGTGCTTCTTGTCAAAGGAGAGGTAAGTCGTGCCGTCGTCGAAGGTGAAGGAGTGGCGCACCCATTCATCGCCGTCGGGCTGGGTGATGCGTAGGCTCTTGGTCACACGCATCGTCTTGCGGTCGAGGAGCAGAAGACGAGAAGCGTGCTTGCTGCTTGAGAAGTCGTACTTTGCCATGTAGGCGAGGTAGTCGCCTGCTTCGCACATTGCCCCTTCGCAGATGTCGCCTTGACCTTCGTACGTCTTGTTGAGTGGGGTCTCCTGATTGGAGAAGACGGAGGTAAGGCTTTTGCCCTCTCTGTCGAGGAGCGTAAGGCTGGGAGCTACCCCCGTGCCGTCGGGCTGGCTGGTCAAGACTGTCGCCAGACCATGGTTGAAGATAAGCGTATAGCCTTCATAGTCCTTGAGGACGGGAAGAGTAGGAGGAGCTGGGCTGGGAATCGGAGTAGGAGCTGGCTCAGAGATGGGGGTAGACTTTCCACCACAAGCTGAGAGTAAGCTAAGGGCAAATACCACGCCACAGAGTCGATAGTTCATCATCTAAGGGAGTCTTAGGGGACAAAGAGAAACGAAAACGAGGTAGAGCTTACATCGCATCTGCCTCGCCTTCGCTTGCATAGGGTTACTTGATCTCCTTGATACTAAAGCCATGCCACTTACCATCGGTGAGGGTATAGCTGGCTTTGTCAGATGGAGTTACGTAGAGGATAGGGGAGATCATGCCATGGAAGGTCACACTACCATCTTGGGGCATATCGTCCTTGTAGGGGGTAAAGTCCACTTGAGGCTGGCTACCAAGTAGGACAGTAGACTGAACCTCATACTTACCTTCGAGCACGCCTTTCCCGATCTTCTTGACCTGAGGTAGGCTAAGGTAGGAGATACGGATGGGATTCACAGCACCATAGCTATTGAATGCTAAGTCTGCGATCGTCTCGAGGTGAGGGAAGTTCAGTGCCTCGAGTTTACCATTGAAGGAGAAGACCTGCTCCCCAATACTCTTAAGCTGGGGGAAGTGAACAAACTGGAGGCTATAGCATGCAACAAAGGCATTATCCTCAATGGTTTCAACACCTTCGCCGTAGATTGCCTTGAAGTTCTGGAACTTATCTCCGAAGACACCTTCGCCGATCTTCTTGATATTGCTGGGTAGGATAAGCACCCCATTGCGACCACGACCTGCCAAGGCGTTATTGTCTTTTATCCTTGTGAGGACTCCATCCTTCACCGCATAGGCCGAGGGAAGAGCGGTTGGGATTTCTATTCCATCGAGCTTAGCAAAGTGGTGACGAGCGATGTACTCAAGGTAAACGAGGTAGTTGGGATTTGCCTTGGGATTGAAGGTGAGTACCTTATCCTCTGGTGTTCCCCAGAAGGCATCTTCAGCGGTGTACGTACTTTTATCCTGCTCATTGATAGCGAAGGGAGGGTGTTGTCCTGCTCCGAAATCAACCTTCATCAGGGAGGAGCATCCCTTAAAGGCTCCAGCATCGATCTTGGTAACTCCAGGGGCATGGATCTCCTTGAGATGGGTATTGCCGGCGAAAGCTCCCGCACCTATGGTATGTACTTGCTCCTTGTCAAGGCGGACAATCCCGTCTGTAGGGGTGGCACCACTACCGTAGGAGATAAGCACTCCATTTACGATCTTTACTTCAGACGAAATTGTCTCTGGAGTAGAAGGGAGGTGGAGATGATCCTTTCCCTTGCAGGAGGGTAGTGCACAGAGGACGAGGGTGAGCCCGAGCGAAAGTATTAGCTTACTGGTCTTCATATGATTCCTATTTATAAGTGACACTCCCTGCGTCACAAGTAGAGCAGGGAGTGTCGGGAATACTCCTTGTGGAGATGAGCGTATCTGCGCCGAGAGCGATTAGTTTGTCTTAGCTTCAACAACGAAGATACCAAGCCACTTACCATCTGCGCCCTTGTAGGCATCTACAGCAGAAGCAGGGACGATGACCTTAGGTGCAGGAGTCTTGCTCTTGAGTTTGCTATAGAACGTAGTGACACTTGCGCCTGTGGGAGGTGTTGCTCCGAGCTCAATGCTTTCGATCTTATCCTGGAAGTTGAAGACATTTTCCCCGAAGGAAGTAACTGCAGGTAGGACGACCTTCTTTAGATCACCATCATAACCAGCTCTGAAGGCATCCGTGGGAGCTGCCTTAAGCTTGGGGAAGTTGAACTCGGTGATCTTAGATGACTTCCAGAAGGCGCCAAGGCCGACTTCTTCTAAGAGAGGAGCTTCGAAGGTTTTGAGAGCTATGCAGTTGTAAACACCCCTGTCGCCGATCTTCTTCAGCTTTGGGAAGGTTGCCTTGCGGATGATGGATGTTCCTTCTGTGCCGAAGCCCTTGGTAGCAATTTCTTCGACACCTGGGCCTTCTAATTCTTCGATTTGAGTCTTACGCTCAAAGGCTCCCATTCCAATCTTAGTGATGTAGCTGGGAAGGATAACCTTTTGCTGACGCGCAATGCTTGCAGGCCACTTCTTGAGCGTATTACCTTCGATAATGACACCAGCAGGAAGCTCAATGGGTTCCTCCCCATTGATGGTCTTGAAGCCGTACTTATGAGCGAAGGGGATGAAGGAAGCAACCTTTTCAGTAGGTACGACGAGGTTCTTCTCCTGGGATGTACCTTCAAAAGCTCCTTCTCCGACTTCGGGAATCGTTTCCCCCAGCGTGAGGCTGGTCAAGCCTGTCCCCTTGAAGGCTGCAGCTCCGATCTTGGCTACAGCTGTAGCCTGAAGAGACTTGAGCTTGGTGTTGCCTTCGAAGACATTGGCAGCGATTTCCTTGACCTCAGGAGCGAGGGTGACAACGCCATCTTCGGGGGTCTTTGCCAGAGGATAGACGGTGAGGATGCCGTCCTTGATCTCGATCTCCGTGCCAGGAGTAGCGGCTCCGTTGATGGTCTTGAAGCCGTGCTTGATGGCGAAGGCGGCGAAGTCAACGACCTTGTCTGCAGGGACGATGAGGTCCTTCTCTTCGGACGTGCCTTCGAAGGCATCATCGCTCGTCGTGGGGACGGTAGCACCGAGCTCGAGGCTGGTGAGTGCCGAGCCCTTGAAGGCAGCATCACCGATCTTCGTGAGCTTGGGTGCCTTGACGGTCTTCAGCGTCTTGTAGCCCTCGAAGACCTTGGCCGAGATCTCGGTGACTTCGGGGAGGGAGACGAGGCCCGTAGCAGCGATCTCCTTCTCGGGATAGGCTGAGAGGACGCCGCTCGTGATCGTGATACCGCTCTGAGGTACGACGGGCGTGTCGGTCTTGCTACATGAGGCGAGACCCAGGGTGAGAGTTAAAGCAAGGGGGAGAAACTTCTTAATCATAGTTGTGGGTTGGGGTGAAATATAGAGGCACGCCCGCCCTCATGCTGCGAGAGCTAAGGGCGGGTGTGCGGGAGGAGTTACTTAGGCTCGTTAGAGAAGCCGTAGCCAGCCTGCTGAGGCAGGAGGAGCTGCAGCGTCTTGGGATAAGCGAGGTATTCAGCGGGGATCTTGCCCGTGAGCTTATTGCCTGAGAGGACGAACATCGTGTAGCCGTAGTCGGGCAGACCGTGCAGGCCAGCGTACTTAGCTGCATCGGGCAGATAGCGCTTGATGCGTGCTGGGATCGTGCCCGTGAGGTCGTTGTCGCTCAGGTTTACGGAGATGAGCAGGCTCTGCTGTGCACCACCGAGGTCCGTGGGGATCGTGCCTGAGAGCTTGTTGCCCTTGAGGTCGATGACGTAGATACCCGTGAGGTGTGCGAGCTCAGCAGGGATTGTGCCCGTGAGCTGGTTGCCTGCGAGGTTGAGCTGCTGGAGCGTCTTCAGCGCGCCGAGGGAAGCAGGGATGCTGCCCGAGAGCTTATTACCCGAGATATGGATCTCGCGGATGCGCTTCAGACTGCCGAGGGAAGCGGGGAGCTCGCCCGAGAAGTCGTTGAGGCCTGCGGAGAGGTACTCGAGCTGGTCAAGGTCGCCGAGGGAAGCAGGAAGCTCACCCGAGAGACGACAGCCGTAGAGCGAGAGGTACTTGAGGCTCTTCAGTGCGCCGATCTCCGTGGGGAGCGTACCCGTGAAGCCCTGGAAGGAGAGGTCGATATAGCGTGCCTTCGTCAGCTGACCGATCTCGCGGGGGAGCGAGCCCGTGAGGGTCTTACCGTTGGGGCGGTGCTCCTTGGCGGTAGCAGGGTCACCATTCCACCACATGCTGAGGTCGTAGCGGCTATTGCTGAGGTCGAGGGTATCAAGCTCGGTGAGCTTGCCGATGGCGGGAGATACCTCGCCCGTCAGGCTCGTGAAGCGCAGACGCAGCGAGCGCAGGTGGGTCAGCTGATAGAGCTCGGCGGGGATGGTACCCGTTAGCTCGCGGTTGTACTGCAGCTGGAGCGAACGCAGAGCGGTGAGCTGGCCGATGCTCTTAGGCAGGGTGCCACGGAGCTTGTTGCCGCCGAGGTAGAGGGCGGTGACACGAGGTGCGCCTGCGACGTCGCTTACCTGGACGCCTGCCCAAGTAGCTACGGGGCGAGAGCTATTCCAGTTGTTGGAGTGCGACCATCCCATCCCGTCGAGGCTCTTGTAGAGGTCTACAAGGGCAAGGCTGTCGGTCTGGATCGACCCCGTGATCGTCTCGCCTGCGGGGAGCTCCGTAGCGCGAGCGCTGGTGTTGCCAGCGGGCTGAGGCGCATCCTTCTGCTCCTTGCCGCAGCTGGTGACGACTCCACCGAGGGCGATAAGCGCGAGGGTAGAGAGGAGAGTTTTCTTCATTTTAGGTGAATATTAAGTGAACTAATTAGGATAAATCATCGGTTGGCCCCAGTGCGGCTGGCCGCATTGGGGATGAAGAAGAAGCCTGCGGGGAAGGAATTTACCTTCTCCTTCAGAAGGAGCTTCGTGCCGTCGGCCTTGAGGACCATCGTCACGTTCTTCTTGTTGTAGGTGCTGTAGCCCTCGAAGGCAGCGTAATAGAGTTCGCCCGTAGCAGGGTCGACGCCGAGGCTGTTGTAGTACATATTAGCGGACGTACCTACGCCATCAATCGTCTTGACATCAATGACCTGAGAGGTCTTGCTCGTAGCGAAGTCGTGGCAATAGATGACGGAGCTTTGGCCCGTGAAGTAGAGCTTGTCGCCGTGAGCGAAGAAGGCGGAGCTTGTAGTGCGCTGCCAGCTTTCGGGGCCAGTTGCTGAGATGGACTTGTCGAGGATGTGCTTGTCGAGGGCGACGAAGTTGTCAGGGGTGGGATCTACCTTGAGGATCGCATTGGGGCTCGTCGTAGATACCCAGAGCTTACCATCGTGGCTGACGGCGATACCCGAAGGCTTGGCGGGGGAGAGGTCCAGCTCACGGACGACCTGAGTACCCTGGATCATCAGGATCTTGTTGTCTTTGGTGAGTGCAAAGATGCGTTCGCCGATCTGTGCCATACGCTGTTTCAGCGCCTTCTTTGTCCCAGTGATAGGTGTGAATCCTCCCTCTGAGGAGCCACGTAAGATCCCATCACGCTCAGTGCGAATGTAGATGTGGTCGCGCAGGACAGCGATATGTGTAGGGGTGCTCTGTGCGAGAGCCTCGTCGTTGTAGACCTTGACCTTCTCGAGGGAGTGACTATTTGCGATAGTGAGGAGACCTTCACCGCCGTTCTTGGGACCGAGTTGTGAGAGGATATAGATCTGGTCATTCCCGAAGGCGAGGTCCTGGCAGACGTTCCCGAGCTTCGTGCCATTGACGCGGTAGTAAGCCTGATCGATGACGAGCTTCTTGGAGGGGTGAATATAGGTCAGTGAGCCCGTCTCATTGCCGAAGTTCCCTTCGTTGAGGAGGAAGGCGCCTTCGGAGAAGCGGGGAGCAACAGTGTAGGTGTGCTTAGCGCTCTTGCCGTCGACGGTGAGCGTGACTTCATACTTCCCTGTGTGAGCGGTGGTGAAGTCGAAGCTAGCACCTTCGGCAGCCTTCGCGCCGTTCACTGCCCATACGGCTTTGGCAGCAGCGTCCTTCGCTACACCAGCGACGCTCAGGTGAGCGGTGTCGAGCTGGTAGAACTCTAAGGTGCTTGCCACTCCGTCGATCGTCAGAGTCGAGGGAGGATTAGGGCTTGGCGTGGGATCGTCCTTCTTACAGGAGGCGAGGCCAGCGATGAGAGCGAGGCTGGCGATGAGAATCTTCTTGTACATAGTGGTGGTGGTTAGTGAAGTTAGTTAGGGATATCTTCCCTGAGGAGATGGAGGTCCGTGATGCCCGAGATCTCCGTAGAGCATTCGCCGAGGCTACCGTTCTCTTGGTTGACACCCGTATAAATCTTGATGAAGTCTATCCCAGGGAGGTGCACCTTGCGCCCCTGCTTGTCGACAGCCCAGTCGATGTCGATGGTGGCATCCTTGCTGTCGCTCGCCGCATTGTCGGCGTAGCCATAGCGGAACTTACACTGCACGTAATAGGGGCTTTCGCTACTCTGGTTGTAGCCATTCTGTGGGAGGCGCGTCCCGCGGAAGGTGAGCTTATCGCCCTTGACCCACTGGGGGAAGTAAGGCTGTGCGTGAAACTGGTTCTTGACCTTGTAGCCTGAGTTACCCTTGTTGTCCTGCCAGCGGATGTAGGTGCTCCACACTTCGTTGGACGCAGGTTCATTGGCTGGACGGTAGTAGGTCATCTCAAAGTCTCGATAGCAGTTGAGGTCTGCTTGTGGGGCGTGACTCTTGAGGAAGGCGTACCACGGCTCTTGGGTGGGATCGACGTGCGCGCTCCCTGCGATTTCGTACCACTCGTCTTCATCGGGGCGGCCGTTGTGATTGGCATCGTAGGCGACCATAATAATCCCCGGCTCACAGCTCCCAGCTTCGAAGGCTTCCTTGTTGCTACTGCTGTAGAAGGCATTGCCGAGCACACGGAAGTCCCGCTGCCCAGCTACGTTCGTGATGGTGTGGTCAAAGCCGACCACGATATATCCGCCCCAGCCACCGAGGGTGACCAAGCCACGTTTATTATCCTTAAGCTCATTCAAGGCCTTTCGGTTCATATCCTCCTGCGTGTCGCCTGCTTCATACTTGGGGAGTTCGTTCGTGAACTGTCCCACGGCTGGGAGGTACTCGAGGACGCGCGTGATGTAGGGATTATGCGTGGCAGGTAGAGGCTCGGGGCGTGGTGTCTCCTTCTTGCACGCAGCGAAAGCGAGGACGATAAGGAGGGTGAGCGCCGTGAAGGTACGCTGGATATAATGCGGTGTCATTGTCGTATCCTTAGTGATGAAGGGGTTGAAGTGGCTGGGTAGTGAAGGCGATGTGCGCAGGGATGTCTCCCGTCTTGACGCTCCACTTACGGCGCCCCGTCTTGAGGTCGTAGCAGTGGAGTTGTCCTGGATGGACGTAGTCCTGAGCGTCGGTGAGGTAGAGTTCGCCCTGCTCGCTATTGATGGCCAGGCCATAGGGTAGCTGAATCTCCTTGTCCGTGCCGTCCTTGATGAAGTTGCGGTCGATGACCTCTTGCTTCTTGGTGTCGATGACGGTGTAGCTGATGGTGTTCTTCCCCGTGAGGTAGCTCCACTCGGAGCTGTAGACGAAGAGGGAATCACCTGAGAGTGCCATATTGGAGCAACCGACCTCGAGCGTGTTGGTGACATGCTCGGTCTTGGGGTCAAAGACAAAGAGGCGGGAAGGGACGCCCTTATAGTCACCGCGCGAAGATGCCCAGATCTTACCGTAGTTATCCAGCTGAAGGCGGTGAAGGTTGATGGCGACATCGACCTGCTTCTCCTCGGTGAAGGTCTTTAGGTCGATGATGGAGATGGTCTTGTCGTAGTTGGGGGCACGGTAGCCGCCAGAGTTGGCGACGTAGAGCTTGTCTCCCTGGATGAGGAGCTCTTCGGGCTGGTAGCCTACGGGGCATTCGGCTACGACCTTGAGGGTGGCGGTATCTACCTTGGCTACATAGCCGAGGCGTGCGTTGGGGTCGATCTTGACGGGACCAGCGTAGGAGGATACGTAGGCGAAGCCATCCTTGAAGGCGATGTAGCGACAGTTAGGGATGGAGAGCTTGCCGATGTGCTTGGCGGTGCGCACGTCCATGACCTCGATGAGTCCTGAGACGTTGATGACGGCATAGAGACGGCTACCGTGGATTTGGAGGTCGTTACCGACATCGCCCAGCTCCTTGACGACATTGGGGTTACGCTCGGTGTAGATGTTGCGTGTATAGAAGGCTGTCGTGTAGTCGTAGTGGTCGAGGGTGGCCTTGTTGGAGCCCATGTTCGCCTCGTTGAGGAGGAAGAAGCCCTTGATCTTTCCTGGGCGGCCTGGTACTCCGACACGCACACGGGACGAAGGAATGATCTCTTCCTCTTTGCGGCAAGAGGAGAGAGCGACCATAGCCACGAGGAGGCTCAGTAGGAGGTCTCGGAAGTGGTTCATAGGGTGTATTCGGCTTTCAGTTTGAAGTTCGTCCCCGGCATGGGGTAGGAGCGTACGACTTCGTACTGCTGGTTCAGGAGGTTGCTCACCTCGGTAGTGAGGCGTAGCTGGTGGCGACGGAGGGCAAAGGGGCGCGAGAGCGTCAGGTCGCTGGTGTACCACGGGCGGACATAGTTCTCGCGGATGTTGGCACTGGAGTCATAGCGTTCGCCCGTGTAGATGAAGCTGTAGTTCAGCACCCAGCCCCGCCAGCCGAGGGTGACGATGGCCGAACCGCTGTGCCAAGGGATATAGGGTATCTGCCCACCATAGTAGCTGTCGGAGGGATCGGTGAGGTCTTGGGCCTTCTGATAGGTGTAGGTGAGGCGTGTCGAGGCGGTGACGGCACCCAGTAGCCACTGCGTCTCGAGGGTGAGGTCAATACCACGGATGCGGACGTGCCCGAGGTTGATCATCGTCCACTGGAACTGGTTCGAGGTCGGTACGGCAATGATCTTGTCGTCGACATAGTTCAGATAGCCGTCGGCTTGCACCTCGAAGCGGCGCAGCACCCCACGAGTAAACGCCTTGGCATAGACCGCCCCGAGGTCGTACTGCGTAGTATACTCGGGGTGTAGGTACTTATTGCCGATGAAGGTATAGTAGAGGTCGTTGAAGGTAGGCATGCGGAAGATGCGCTTGTAGAAGCCACGCAGGCTGAGGTCGTGCTCGGCCAAGGGCTTGTAGCTGGCGATGAAGGTGGGGGTCCATACGCTCTTCTCAGGGGCTTGTCCATCCTTAGCCTTCGTCCAGTCATGGACGTAGGTATGCAGGAGGCTGGTCTGCGCCTTGAAGCCCCCGTGTGTGTAGTCTGCTGCCGCCGAGGTCAGCAGGGTGAGGCGTGTGGGATAGGCGAAGTCCCGGAGGTCAGCCGTGAGGGTATTGTACTGCACATCCGAAGCTAACGCCATGCGCCAGTCGCTGCCGAGGGCGAGCTGATGGGCGGTGGAGAGGTAGCCTTCGTGCTGGTGGTAGTGGTTATTGACGTACATCGTCGTCACATCCAGACGCGGGTCGGAGAGGTAGTGCAGGTAGTCGTAGGCATACTTCGCATTGGCCAAGAGGGTGTACCTGCCGAAGGTCTTGCGCAGCGAGCCTTGTGCTAATACATCGGTGTCCCACTGACGGTCCTCGTGCTTGAACTTCCCCGGCTCTTCGCGCACGAAGGCTCCTGGGTAGCCACGCTCCGAGCGATAGAGATAAGCCTTGGCGCGCCACTCGCCTTCGTCGAGCCGTCCGAAGAGCCCCGTCTCGAGGCGCAGGGAGTGGACATCGCCATTGTGGCGAACGGACGTCGTGTCGTAGCCGTCCTTCTTCTTGTAGGTGAAGCGGTAGCGTCCCGAGGTGTAGAGGTATTCGCCACTCACCGAGAGGTCGAGCTGTGGGGAGAGACGTTGCTCGTAGAGGAGGGTGGGATTGAGGGTGGTGAAGGAGCCCACCTTGAGCGCCGTCTTGAGGTTGGTCTTACGCTGGGGAGAGAAGGAGGGGCGACGCGTGGTCATATAGAGTGCAGCCGCCGAAGAAAAGCTCTTGGCAGGCTGGAGGATGGTGCTACGCTGACCATTATATATGGAGACGGTCTCCATGTTGTCGAGGGAGAAGCGCCCGAGGTCTATCTGCCCGTTCTGCGCATTGCCCAGCTGCAGGCCATCATAGAAGACGCCCACATGCTGGGAGCCCATGCTGCGCACGTTCACCGTCTTCAGCCCCCCGATGCCGCCGTAGTCCTTGATCTGGACGCCGGCGAAGTAGCGTAAGGCATCAGCTACGCTCACGGCACTAAGGCGCTGGAGGTCGCGCCCGCCCAAGACTTGTGCGGGTATGACATCCTTCGGGATCAAGCGCTCTGTGACGACCACGCCCTCGAGGACGTGGATACTGTCAATATGCCCAGCAGCCCAAGCCTTAGTCAGAGGAAGTAGCACGAGGCATAATAGCAAGAGCGCACGCTGTCTGCTATGATGAAGTTTCATTAAGTCGGTTTCAGTTAGTAGTCAGAGGGGGAGCTTGTCATAGTAGCGTCTCTCTGGCACCAGCTATTGGGTACAAAGGTAAGGCTTTTGGTGGGCTTGCTCGCGAGAGTGATGATGCGAGGGCTGACGGTCAATCTTGACAGCCACACCAGCCGTCAGCTTACGAATAGCCTAAAGACGGGGCTTCTTCGCTGTCAAAGTTAGCCCTTTCAGCGCGGAGTACGGCGGGGGAGCTATGGGAGGGAAGGATGCTGTCTTGCGGATGGGGGTGGTGTGAACCTATATTGGTCAGCGGGCTGACCTATATAGGTCGTCATCGCGACCTATATAGCTTCGTCGTCGGACCAATATAGGTTAGCTCGTGGACCTATATAGGTTGCTTTCCCCTCGTTGTGGTAGGGTGGTGGCGCAAGCAGCACCTATCGTAGATATAGCTGTAGCGAAAAGCTTCCACGACAAGATGAGGAGGGGGATGCGAACCAGTACTGGTCGACGAAGTGACCAGTACTGGTAACTGATATCAACCAGTACTGCTTCGCGCTGCGACCAGTACTGGTCAGACGAGTGACCAGTACTGGTTACTTTTCCGCCTTCGTAGGCTCTTGAGTAAGAGTACGATACGAAGTGCCTCTTGCGAGTCGTGAGAAGTGGACGGAATGAGGGGAGATTTTCGTGCTGATAGCACTGGTGTAGAGTGCGTTGTGCACGGTAGGGTAGGGTGCTCTCCGTGGGTGGGGTGGGGCTTACTAAGGAAATGTAATAAAGAGATGTGGTCATTTGGGGGCGAATGCTTAACTTTGAGACAAAGGTTACAGCCTGGCTGGCTGGGACCTCACGGCAAGATACATTCATTACCTTCACTGTACTACGATTATGATCCTCGAGACCAGTTGGGAAGTCTGCAATAAGATGGGAGGGATCTATACCGTCCTCTCCTCACGTGCAGACGTGATGACCCAGCACCACCCCGCACAGGTATGCTTTATCGGGCCACTCCTCGCCGACGAAGGTGCGGCGTTGCCCCTTGACTTCACCCCCGGAGAGATCCCCGAGCTCCAAGGCTGGCTGCAAGAGATCCTCCCGAGCCTCGGTCTGCGTGTCGTAGCAGGTCGCTGGGGTATCGAGGGTGAGCCCCCCGTACTCCTCGTAGACTTCAGGCCCCTGTGGCAGGAGAAGGATGATCTCTACTTCGAGCTGTGGAAGACCTATGGCCTCGAGAGCGACAAGGGCTATGGGGACTATGACGAGAGCAGTCTCTTCAGTATCGCCGCCGCACGCCTCATGGCCAGCATCGCCGCCTGGCGCAGTGATGAGCGCACCATCGCTATCTTCAACGAGTGGCAGACCGCCATGGGTCTGCTCTACCTGCGACAGCAAGCCCCCAGCGTCCGCACGCTCTTCATCACCCACGCCACGACCGTCGGTCGCTCTATTGCAGGGAATGACAAGGAGCTCTACACCTATATGGATGCCTACGATGGCGACCAGATGGCACGCGAGCTCGGTGTCGAAGCCAAGCACGAGGTAGAGAAGCTCGCCGCACACAAGGCCGATGTCTTCGCTACCGTCAGCAAGCTCACCGCCCGCGAAGCCAAGCAGCTCCTCGGGCGCGAACCCGTCGTCTTGCCCAATGGCTTCCACGTCGGGACCTCCCCACTCGCTGCACCCATGCTCTCGAAGCGCCGTAAGTCACGCCGTCTCCTCGCTGCTGTCGCTTCACGCCTCTACGGGCAGCACATCGATCCAGCACGCTCCTTCTTCATCTCTCTCGGCGGACGCTATGAGTACCGCAATAAGGGGATCGACCTCTTCATCGAGTCCCTGCACCACTTCGCCGAGAGCTATACGGGTGACCGCGACATCGTGGCCTTCCTCCTCGTGCCTGCATGGCAGGCTGGCCCCCGTGCTGACCTGCAGTACCTCCTCTCACATCCGCAGGATGAGCAGGAGAGCCCCCTGCAGTATCCCATGCTCAGCCACTGGCTGTACAATACCGAGCATGACCGCGCTGTGTGCCACATCCGTCATCGTGGCCTCGACCGCACGGACCGCCGTGTGAAGGTCGTCTTCGTGCCCTGCTACCTCAATGGGCTCGACGGTATCTTTGACCAAAGCTACTACGACCTCCTCGTGGGTATGGACCTTACTATCTATCCCAGCTACTACGAGCCCTGGGGCTATACACCGCTGGAGAGTGTGCGCTACGGCGTACCTACGATCACGACGACGCTGGCGGGCTTCGGCCTGTGGGCTGAGGAAGAGCAGGCGAAGAAGCCCTTCGCCTCCGCCCCGCACAAGCCTGTGCATATCGTCGAGCGCACGGATACCAACATCCCCGAGACCATCGAGGCGATCTCCCGTCTCATCGGCGAGCAGCTCGCACTGACGCCCGACGAGCAGAAGGCCCAGCGTAAGAAGGCCTACGAGCTGGCGCGCTGTGCTGACTGGAAGCTCTTCTATCAGCACTACGAGGACGCCTACGCCCTCATGCCGTACCAACTCCTACATTTAAGGAGCCGAGCGCGTGCGCACGGGATAACGCTGGGATAACACCACTTATGTTACTTCTTCAAAGAGAATACATATCTTTGCTGTAATTATATACGACAAAGCATGGGAGAAGTACGCGTCGATAAGTGGCTATGGGCAGTCCGCATATTTAAGACCCGTTCGCTGGCCACAGATGCGTGCAAGAAAGGGCGTGTCAGCATCGGCGGAGTGACAGTCAAGCCCTCACGTACCCTCCAGCGAGGTGACATCGTCTCGGTGCGTAAGCCTCCGGTCGAATACTCCTTCCGGGTGATAGAGCTCCTCGCGAGCCGTGTCGGCGCTAAGCGTGTGCCTGAGTTCATGGAGAACGTCACGCCCGCTGCACAGTATGAGCTGCTCGAGCTGCAGCGTATCTCGGGCTTCGTCGATCGGGCCAAGGGTCTTGGGCGTCCTACGAAGAAGGACCGCCGCGATCTGGATCAGTTCGCCGAGGATATGCCTGAGGATCTCGACCTCTTCGACTGGGATGAGGACTGGGATTAGCTACCCCTACAGACGACTAAATGACAAACGTATCACAGATAATGAGAATTAAAGACCACATCTCTCTACGTAAGATTGCGGATGAGTACATCATGATCGCAGGCTCGGGAGATAGCTTGGACTACACGCAGGCGGTGAGCCTCAACGATAGTGCAGCCTACCTCATCGAGAGCGTGCGTGAGCGCGACTTCACCCTTGAGGACTGGGTCGAGCTACTCACCGACCGCTATGAAGTGAGCCAGGAGCAGGCACGTGCAGACGTCGAGCTCCTTTCGCAAATGCTCAAAGAGGCCGGGATCATCTGTTGAGCCAAGCAGCCCCGCTCTCGCATGATGAGGAGCTATTCCTCAAGCTCCTGAGCTGTGCCCTGCACTCAGAGCTCCCCGAGGCTCGTGACTTCACGGGTCTGGAGGAAGCATCGTGGCGTAGGATCCACCGCTTAGCGACATCGCATGCAGTGCCGGCCTTCGTCGGGGATCGTATACTTACCCTGCCGAAGGAAGCCCTGCCCAACCGCGATATGCGCCTGATGATCTTCTCGGAGATCGAGCTCACACGGCGGGGCAATGCCTATCTAACCAAAGCCTTAGGCCAGCTACAGAAGACCTACGAAGCCGCAGGCCTGCCCTTCATCTTACTCAAGGGGCTGAGTCTTGGCTGCTTCTATCCCGATGCCACCCTCCGCTCTGGAGGCGACTTGGATATCCTCTTCCATTCGGATGCCGACTACGAGCGGGGCAATGAGCTCCTGCGCAAGGCCGGTCACAAGCTCCACGACGACTCCGAGGTGCGCTATGGCCATACGGCCTTCACCTACGGCCGTACCATCGTGGAGAACCACGCTCGTGCCGTCTTCTTCGACCACAAGCGCCACAATAGACACTTCGATGCCCTCGTCCAAGAGGCTATCAGCAGTGGGAGCCTCATCACCCAGCATCATGGGGACTACACCATCAAGACGCTCCCCCACGAGCTGAATGTCGTCTATATCTTCATCCATCTCTTCTTCCATTGGCTTCACTGGGGCGTTGGCTTCCGTCAGTACAGCGACTGGCTGCTGATGATGACTAAGCTCAAGGGCCAGCTCGACGAAGAGAAGATCCTCAGTATGGCGAAGGATCTCGACATCCTCTACCCCATGCAGCTCTTCGCACAGGCCGCTATCCGCTACCTGCGTGTCTCGCCGGAGATCTTCCCCTTCCCCCTGCTTCTTCAGGACGATCCGCACACCGAGCAGATCATCCGTGACGTGATACATAGTGGGAACTTCGGCTTCGCCCAGCGCCCCATCAAGGCGCAGAATAAGTGGGTGACCAACTGGCGTAAGTTCCGCTTCAAGATGCGCCGCTCACGTCGCCTCTACGCCATCACGCCGACCCATGCCTCGCGCATCATCTGGGGTTCTGTCTTTGGACACCTCATGCTTATGATCCGTCGGCGGAGATGATCGACCTCGTTCGCTTCATACTTAGAGGGCATAAGTGGGGCATCCTGCTGATCCTCCTCTTTGGCTTGGGGACGGTCTCCACGAACCTGATCTTCATCTGGCTATCGAAGTGCGTCATTGATATCGCCGTACACCAGCGCGGTGGCTCCATACACACCTATTCGGTAGCGCTCATCCTCACACTCACTCTGCAGGTCCTCTGCCGAGTCATCACCGTCCGTCTCTCGAACTATACTGCTGCACGCATGAGCAATGCCGTGCAGTCGAAGGTCTTCGCACACCTGCTCTACACACGCTGGTCGCACCTCGGGCAGATGCATAGCGGTGATATGGTCGTGCGCATGCTCAAGGACACCGATAGCCTTGTCGCGCTCTTCGTCACGTCCCTGCCGTCAGCTCTCATCGCCTTAGCACAGCTCGTCGGCGCTCTCTGTCTCCTGTATTACTTCAGCCCACCGCTGGCCCTTATCCTCGGCGTGGGGATGCCGCTGCTCGCAGTCTTCAGCAAGGTCTACTACAAGCGTATGCGTCGCTACACCGATGAGATGAAGCAGTCGGAGAGCGAGATCACGGCGCACATCCAGGAGTCGCTGCTGAACCAGACCGTCATCCGTACCTTCGAGCACCAAGCCTCCTCCATCGACCATCTGGCGATGCGCCAAGGGCAGTACCTCGGTGCGGTGAAGCGCCAGACCTTCGTCTCGGTCTTCGCGAACCTCATTATGCAGGGAGCCTTCTCGTGTGGCTACCTCGTGGCCTTCCTTTGGAGTGCTCGCGGGCTGTATGGCGGCACAATCTCCTTCGGGCTTATGACGTCGTTCCTCCAGCTCGTGGCACGTATCCAGAGCCCGCTGACGACGCTTATCAGCCTCCTGCCGACACTCATCTCTGCGAAGAGCTCGCTGGATCGTCTGGCGCATCTCCTCGAGTTCAAGACCGAGCAGATCGGTCGCAGTGTCCAGCTCACTAGCCCTATCCGCCTCGCTGTCGAGGATATGGGCTTCCACTATCCCGACGGCGAAGAGTGGATCTACCGCCACTTCTCCCTCGAGGCTTCGACGGGCGAGATGGTGGCACTCATGGGGCGTACGGGCGCTGGTAAGACCACGCTCCTGCGTCTACTGCTCGGCCTTGTCACGCCAGTTGAGGGGGCTATCCGCCTCTACTCGGGTGGCAGTAGCTATGTGGTGAGCGAGACGACGCGCTCCAACTTCGTCTACGTCCCGCAGGGCGGCTCGCTCTTCAGCGGGACGATCCGTGAGAATCTCCTCCTCGGTGATGAGTCCGCTACGGAGGCCGACCTGCATAAGGTGCTGCATCTGGCTATCGCGGACTTCGTGCTCGAGCTACCGAAGGGCCTTGATACGACCATCGGTGAGCGTGGGCTGGGCCTCTCCGAAGGGCAGGCACAGCGTATCGCTATCGCCCGCGCGCTCCTTCGTCCTGGGCGTATCCTCCTCCTCGACGAAGCCACCTCGGCGCTTGACCAAGCCACGGAAGCACAGTTCCTCAAGAACCTCCGTGAGCACGCCTCGGACCGCCTTATCATCTTCATCACCCACCATCCTGACGTCGCCGCGGCCTGTGACCGCACGCTGCAGCTGTAGCAAGATGTCCGTTTCCCTACGTTAATTGTTTATACTACGGGGAGCCTTAGCCTCCCCTCAACGAATATTTATGGCAGAAGAATTAGAGAACGAATACCTCCGTATAGAGGAAGATATAGTAGCTGCACTACGCACCGTCTACGACCCCGAGATCCCCGTGAATGTCTACGACCTCGGGCTGATCTACTGCGTGGAGCTCACCGATGAGAAGTTCGTCACCATCACGATGACCCTCACGGCACCCAACTGTCCCGCCGCCGACTTCATCCTCGAGGACGTGCGTATGAAGGTCGAGGACGTCGAGGGTGTCACGGGAGTCGAGATACAGCTCACCTTCGAGCCCGAGTGGAGCAAGGATATGATGAGCGAAGAGGCGATGCTGGAGTTAGGCTTCCTTTAGTAGCGATGAGCGAGCGCAAGAAGGTCTTTTTCACCAGTGATGCCCACCTCGGCTCGGGCTATCATGCGGATCCTCGTGCCGTAGAGCAACGCCTGGTGCGCTGGCTGCGGAGCATCGAGGATGAGGCGCGTGCGGTCTACTTCCTCGGGGATATGTTCGACTACTGGTTCGAATACCGCGCGGTCGTCCCCCGTGGACACGTGCGCTTCCTCGGCCAAGTCGCCCAGATGTGTGACCGTGGCATCGAGATCCACTTCTTCGCGGGCAACCACGATGTGTGGTTCGCCGACTACATGGAGACGGAGCTGGGGGCGAAGGTCCACCACCACGCCGAGGTCATCGAGCTCGATGGCAAGACCTTCCGTCTGGCGCATGGCGACGAGGAGTACTGTGGCTACCGCCGTATGGATAAGTTCCTCTTCCGCCTCTTCCGCTGCCGTCTGGCGCAGGTGCTCTATGCCGCTGTCCACCCACGCTGGACGGTAGGCTTCGCTCTCTCCTGCTCACTGCGTAGCCGTAAGAAGGGCCTCAAGCGTGCCACCCTCGGCGAGGTGCCCCACGCCTATCAGAATGATTACTTCGACGTCGAGAAGGAGTGGCTGGTGCGCTGGACCAAGGCCTATGCTGCCGAGCACCCCGAGATCGACTGCTATCTCTTCGGGCATCGCCACCTCTTGATCGACCTGGCGCTGCGTGGCGACAAGCGTATCGTTATCCTCGGCGACTGGCTCCAGTACAATTCGTTTGCGGTGTGGGACGGCACGTCGCTCTTCGTGGATCAATTCATCGAAGACGAAGCGTAGCCCCGCCCTTCACCCCTCTCACCAAAGCGCCCACGGGCTCGGTAGCATCGGCTGCCGAGCCCGTGGGCGCTTTGTGCTTTCTCGGTCGTAGGTGCTACTCCCGCTGGTAGATGCGCAGGGCTTAGCGTCCACTTTTTATTCCGAGTTCTTCACACTTGCTCGCATAGAGCTCCTGAAGAGAGTAGTAGTGGCTCACGGCGGAGAAGATGTGATCTATGCGATCGAATCCCATGCCAGGGCTCTGGAGCTGCATATGATAAATGTATGTACTATCCTCCCGCATTATCACTCCGATCTCACCTACTTTATCCTCGAGGCGCTCCGTCTGCAGGAAGTAATAGACCTTATAATGAGGGTAGCGAAGCAGCGTGTCGACTGAGATGTTGCTCCAAAAGATCTCTTCGATCTGCCTCTGCCTATTACGCATGAAGTAGGGGGCTTCTTTGAGAAGCACTACCTGAGACTTTGTGTCTTGAGTTATGATCAAGCTACTTGCTAAGGTGGAGTGTTCGTGAGATGGAGAGAATATATCCAGTCTGAAGTGCCAGATAAGCATCCCCAGAAGCAAGACGATAAGGTAAGGTAGTAGTCTGGGTATCTTTTTGCACAGGCTTATGACGAATGGAGGTATAGGCCTATCCTCCTCTGTAGGCGGTGGGGTAGCAGATACGGCTGGGGTGATGTACTGTGCTGCGGTAGAGATCACCTCGCTCTGCGGGCGTACCTGCGCCTTTAGCCGCCATTGCTTTTGGTAGATATGTAGGGTGCTCTCAGCATCCTTGATGTAAAGCTTATCTCCTGCCATCTGCAATGGGAACTCCGCAAGCAGGTGATTACCTATAGGCTCTTCCTTCGAGATTATATCCCCTATCCAATAGAACTTGCGAGCCTTCAAGTCAAAGATCCCAGCGCAGCGATATCCATCGAGTGCGTAGTGTCGCTCTGCTATGAATGTAAGGTGCTCTCCGTATAGTTGTGGAGCATTGAGGGTATCAAAAGCCTTTCTACCATAGGGGTCTACTTCTGATAACCCATATCTCTTGATGATCCTGGCAGTAGCAGCGTTGATGATGCATATTCCCCAATTACTGACTAATACGATGTCCTTTTCAGCTTCACGGAAGAAGCACCACCTCAGACTGTCGATGATAGTATAGTTGGAGGAATAATCTTCAATACAGACTCTCCCCGAGAACTGACGGATAGGCTTACCCGTCTCCAGATCCAGAGCTATGAGTCGGAACCAGCGGGTACAGATCCAGAGTCGGCCTTGTGCTATACCCAGCACCTTTTCAAGGTGGTCAAGGTTGTCGGGGTCATTGCTACTACTATCACGCAGGGGTAGGTCGAAGGTCCAAAGCGCTTCTCCCGAGGAATTCAAGCGACTGAGTTTAGACTCGAAGTCCCTATAGCCGATGATCTCCTCTCCCATTTTATACAAGCGGTAAGGGACGTTTTGTGCTAAGAGAGGTTGCCCGTCTGGGACTGAAAGGATATTCTCACCCGTCTCTAAGGTTTTCGGATCCCAAGTATGATGCCCGATGTACGCGCCTGCTTCTCTATTAAGTAGGCGAACCTTCTGCTTAAATACCTTCAGCAAAGTATGCCCCGAATAGACTTCTATGCAGCCATAGCTATACCAAGCGTAGGTGTATTCGCCTACGGAGACGAGCTGACTTGCTGGTCTCTCTTTTTCAAGTAAGACGCCATCAATATAGAGGTAGCCACGCCCATTCTCCTCATAGGAATAGTCTCCTGTGGTGGGGTTAACGCCCTTCACGTTCTTGATTTGGGCAATCTCTTTGTAGGCTATCATTGTCGTCTAAATAAGCTATTTCCTTTGGGGGGATGATGGGGGAGTTCGCTATCAAAGTTAGCCCTTTCGGCGGGGAGCTATGGAAGGGAAGGATACGTCTTGCGGAGGGGGAAGTGTAAACCACTACTTGTTCGGGGTGCAAACCAATAGTGAAATGGGTACAAACCAATAGTGGTACGGCCACATATCACTACTCGTTCGTAGTGCAAACCTATAGTGGTTCGCACGCTGACCAATATTGGATGCTACTACCTCCCCACAGTGGGAGCGGTGGAGCAAGCGACGGAGGCGGTCGCCTCGCTCTGCGGGCGCACCTGCGCCTTTAGCCGCCATTGCTTTTGGTAGATATGTAGGGTGTCGCTGTTGTCCAAGACGTAGATCTTGTTTCCAGCGTAGTACACGGGGCGGGTAATGACCAGATGAAGGCCCTTTGTTCTTTTCTCTTTAGGGGTGACTTCGTCCGTCCACAGTAACTTACGAGCCTTTAGGTCGAAGACGCCAGCCCACCCCGTACCATAAGATTCATAGGGGCGCTCAGCAATGAATGTAAAGTAGTCCCCTTGGAGTCGTGCGGCATCGAAATACTCGAAAGCCCCGATCCCTTGCGGATCAACCTCCGAAAAAGAATAGCCCTCGATGATCTTGGCTGTAGCGGCATCAAGGATCTGCACCCCAAAATTGCTGATTAATACGATGGTTTTTTCAGCTTCACGAAAGAAGCACCACCCCAAGCTATCTAAAATGATGTAGTTGGAATGATCTTCATCAAACCAGCCCCCGGAGAACAGATGCACGGGCTTACCCGTCTCCAGATCCAGAGCTATAAGTCGGTACCAACGGGTGCAGATCCAGAGCAGACCTTGTGCTATACCCAGCACCTTATCCAGTTTATCGTGGTTATCGTAGTCGTCAGGTTCATCGCGACTACTTTCGCACAGGGGTAAGTCAAAGGTCCAAAGCACCTCGCCAGAGTAGTTCAAACGGCTAAGCTTACACTCGAGAATCTTATAACCGATGATCTCCTCACCCACTTTATACAAGCTATAAGGGACATTTTGCGCTAAGAGAGGTTGCCCGTCTGAGACCGAAAGGATATTCTCACTCGCCTCAAAGGTCTTAGGGTCGCGAATATGATACCCAATGTAACTGCCTATATTCCCATCAAGAAGGAAGACCATCTTCTCAAATACCTTGAGCAAGGTATGCCCCGAATAGATCTCTATGGTTCCATAGCGACCGTACCACGCATAGACGTATTCACCTACAGAAACGATATCAAGAGGAGGCTCCTCTTTCTCAAGCAAGACACCATCAATACAGAGGTAGCCCCGCCCATTCTCCTCATAGGAATAGTCTCCCGTGACGGGGTTAACGCCCCGTACATTCTTGATTTGGGCGATCTCTTTGTAGGCTATCATTGTCGTCTGAATAAGCTATTTCCTTTGGGGGGATGATGGAGGAGTTCGCTGTCAAAGTTAGCCCTTTCGACGGGGAGTACGGCGGGGGAGCTATGGGGGGAAGGGTGCGGGCTTGCGGAAGGGGGTGGTGTGAACCTATATTGGTCGGTGGGTTGACCTATATAGGTCGTCATCGCGACCTATATAGCTTCGTCGTCGGACCAATATAGGTCAGCCCACCGACCTATATAGGTTGATTTATCACCCTGTGGAGGGTGGTGGTGCAAGCGGTGTCTATCATAGATAGAGCTATAGCAAAAAGCTACCACGACAAGACGGAGGAGGGGGGATGCGAACCAGTACTGGTCACCGACGTGACCAGTACTGGTAACTGATATCAACCACTACTGCTTCGCGCTGCGACCAGTACTGGTCAGACGAGTGACCAGTACTGGTTACTTTTCCGCCTTCGAGAAGGCGCATAGGCAAAGGGCTGGAGAAGGGGGGCGAAGGAGCATCGGGGAGCGGGTCGTCGGCAGGTCGTTGGTGGGGCTTTGTGGGGTGGTTTGCGGGGCAAAATGGGCTGTAAGGGCGCACTTACCAAAATATTTTCGGAAATAAACCATAGGTGTGGATAAATTTCTGTAATTTTGTACTGCGAGATATTCCCCTCACCAAGGGGCTATCATCCAGCAACAGAGAGATTCAGTAAATCAGTTTAACGAAACGAATAATAAAGATGATTAAAGTAGGTATCAACGGCTTCGGACGTATCGGCCGTTTTGTCTTCCGTGCTGCCCAGAAGCGTAGCGACATCGAGATCGTAGGTATCAACGACCTCCTCGATGCAGAGTATATGGCTTATATGCTCAAGTATGACACGATGCATGGCCGCTTCGACGGTACGGTCGAAGTCAAGGATGGCCACCTCGTGGTCAATGGTAAGACGATCCGCGTCACCGCCGAAAAGAACCCCGCTGACCTCAAGTGGAACGAAATCGGTGCTGAGTACGTCGTCGAATCAACGGGTCTCTTCCTCTCTAAGGAAAAGGCTCAGGGTCACATCGACGCTGGTGCTAAGTATGTCGTCATGTCTGCTCCTTCTAAGGACGACACGCCTATGTTCGTCTGCGGTGTGAACACCGACAAGTACGTCAAGGGCACGCAGTTCGTATCTAACGCTTCTTGCACGACGAACTGTCTCGCACCTCTGGCTAAGGTCCTCCACGACAACTTCGGTATCACCGACGGTCTGATGACCACGGTTCACGCTACGACGGCTACGCAGAAGACTGTCGACGGTCCTTCTGCCAAGGACTGGCGTGGTGGCCGCGCTGCAGCTGGCAACATCATCCCTTCTTCTACGGGTGCTGCTAAGGCTGTAGGTAAGGTCATCCCCGAGCTCAACGGTAAGCTCACCGGTATGAGCTTCCGCGTACCTACCCTCGACGTCTCTGTCGTTGACCTCACGGTCAACCTCGCTAAGCCTGCTACCTACGCAGAGATCTGCGAAGCTATCAAGAAGGCTTCTGAAGGCGAACTCAAGGGTATCCTCGGCTACACGGACGAAGATGTCGTATCAAGCGACTTCCTCGGTGACACGCGTACGTCTATCTTCGACGCTAAGGCTGGTATCGCTCTGACGGACAAGTTCGTCAAGCTCGTCAGCTGGTACGACAACGAAATCGGCTACTCCAACAAGGTCCTCGACCTCGTAGCTCACATGGCTAAGGTCAACGGCTAATCCCCCGACCGAGTTCATAAACCTCTTATCAGCCCCCCACTATGCCGATGGTATGGTGGGGGGCTGATGCCTTATCTATCCCTACCACCACCGCACAGACCTCGACCTAACTATGACCTTTCGCTCCTTCATGACGCGCACGCACCGCTTCCTCGGTGCGCTGATGAGCGTCCTCTTCGTGGCCTGGTTCGTCTCAGGCCTCGTCCTCATCTACCACGCCTATCCCAAGTACTCGATGGACGAGGAGCTGAAGCACAGCGCCCGTCTCCCCGAGAGCTTGCCCACGACAGATAGCCTGCACGCCCTCTTCACCTCCCTCCAGCTCGACACTGTGCCGCTGGAGCGCCTGAAGATCTCTGGCGGGACGTATGCCGACAGCCGTGCACGTCTCGTCATCCTCCCCGTAGAGGGGGAGCGCCGTGAGCTGGCCTTCGATGGCGACAGCCTGCGCTCACTCCAGCTCGACAGAGCGTATCTGGAGACCATCGCCGCACGCTGGGGGCAGCGTATTGAGCGCATCGACACCATCACAGATCTCGACCAGTGGACGCCCTTCTCGAGCCTTCGGGAGGATCTCCCCTTCTACCGCCTCCTTCTCACTGGTGGGTCAGGGCATGAGGTCTACGTCTCGAGCGTGACGGGCGACGTGCTGCAGGAGTCCACCCGCAGTGAGCGCCTCTGGGCCTGGGCTGGTGCTATCCCGCACTGGATCTACTTCACCTACATCCGCTCGCGTGCCGACCTCTGGCGCTGGGTCATCATCGTCCTCGGCGCTATCGGTACGTTCATGGCGCTGACGGGCTTCTACCTCGGCATCGTACACTACCGTAGCCGTGCGAAGAAGAAGGCGGCAAAGCTCTTCTCGCCCTTCCCCCGCAAGCGCTACCAGTGGCACCACTTCTTCGGCACCGTCGGTGGTGTGCTCATCATCGCATGGGTGCTGACGGGGCTCCTCTCCGTCGTGCACTTCCCCCACACCGAGACGACGGACTACCCCGTGGAGCAGCTGGAGGGGCGACCGCTCGGCATGACGGACTACTGCACCGACCTCACTGCCCTGCGTCAGGCAGAGCCCGAGCTACGCGCCCTGACCTTCACCTCACTGGGGCATATCCCTGTGCTGAAGGCTGATGGGCAGGAGGCGTACTACTATGATGGGCGCTCCGTAGCACCCAAGCGCCTCAGCCTCGACAGTGCCGAGATCATCACCGAGCTCCGCACGGTCTTCGGCGAAGGGCACCACTACACGACCGAGCTGATGGACAAGTACGACACGTACTACATCAGCCGCTCTGGCAAGCTCCCCTTGCCCGTCTGGCGCATCGCTATCGACACGAAGGACCACCACACCTACTACGTCGATCCCAAGACGGGTATGTGGCGTATGTATGCGGATAGTGAGCGCATCGACGCGTGGATGTTCATGAAGCTCCACCGCCTGCAGTTCGCTCCCGTGGTGAATACCCCAGGGGCATGGCCCGTCGTGATGTGGGCGTTTATGCTCATCGGACTCATCACCTCGCTGACGGGGCTGATGCTTGCCTTCGACTATGTGCGCCGCCTCCTGCGCCGTCGCGGGAAGAAGAAGCGCTAAGCGCCCTCACCCTCTATATACACGTATCCCCCACGAACCGAGCGGATCGTGGGGGATACGTGCTTTTAGGGGAAGTACTTAGTGCAGGGCTTAGAACTGGTAGCTAAGCTTGAAGCGTACCGTACGGCCAGGCATGTGGTAGCCGTCCTTCTCGGTGTAGTGCTCGTCGTAGAGGTTGTCTACGTTGACACCCAGGCCGAGGCGCTGCTTGATGGTGTAGTGCAGCGAAGCACCGAAGATCAGTGCCGAGGGGTGCTGCAGACGACTGCCCCAGTCGGGCTGCTCAGCAGCTACGCGTGCAGCGAGACCCGTGCGGATATTGGGGTAGTAGCCGAACCAGTTGTCCTCCCAGCGCTGGCCGATGTAGCGACCCGAGAGGCCGAACTGCAGGCCTTCGCGCGTGGTGAAGTCGAGGCCGAAGGTGATGTTTTGATTGCGCACATACTTGATAGGCGTCCAGTCGCTGGCAGCGGCGAGCTTCATCTTCGAGTGGAGGAGGAGCGTAGCGTTGGCATAAGCCTTCAGTGAGAAGGCGTAGTCCACGAGGCTACCGAAGTCGTAGGCGGCCATCAGCTCGAGGCCGTGCATGCGAGCCTTGTCGCTATTGACGAAGGTCTTCGTAGCCGTCTTGTCGGGATTGGTCGTGACCTTGTCGACGATCATATCCTTGTGGTCGGTGTAGAAGTACGTAGCGTCTAGGTCGATACCCTTCTCATAGTTGGTATAGCCGATCCCGCCGTCGATGGTCAGCGAGATCTCGGGGCGCAGGTCGCGATTCCCTACGGTCGTCGTCTTGCCGCTGGTGTATTGACCCGCCTTGCGGTAGGCGTCAGGAGCAGCGAAGGCCGTCCCAGCCGAGGCGTGCAGACGCAGGCCGCGAGCGAGCTCATACTTCAGACCGAGGTTGGGGCTGAAGACGAGGTGCTGCTCGTGCTTAGCTTCGCTATTGAGGCGGCTGTCGGCGCTGAGGTCGAAGCGCATGAGGTCGAGGCGTGCACCCGCCGAGACGATGAAGCGCTCGGTGACGCTGAGGTTCGTCTGAGCGAAGAAGCCGAGGCTGGAGGTCGAGTAGTCGGGGTTGTAGCTGGCCTTCTGGGCGCCCGTAGCGTCGAAGGACTTGGTCTTCGTGTCGCTCTTCTTGTAGTCAGCACCGAGGGTCAGGCGGTGTGCACCGAGGGTCATGTCGTCCTGCAGGATAGCCCCGTAGTCCTGACCATTGCGGCGGTAGTTGATGATAGCACCGCTACCAGCCTTGTTGTAGTTCTGCGATACCTCGAAGGAGTAGTAGGGGCGCAGTGCGAGGCGATGGATGCCGACCTGCCCGAGGACTTCGAGCGAAGTGAGTGAGCGCGTGATGTCCTTCTGCGAGAGGCCGTAGACACCGTAGATGCTACCACCGGTGCGGATAGCGTCGCCGATGAAGAGGTTCTCGTAGGCGTTCACCGACCAGTTGGGCGAGAAGTCATAGCCGAGGCGAAGGCTACCGGTGTAGACGCCATAGGTGCTACCTGGCATCGTAGCGCCACGCGTCTCGGGGTCTACGATGGCCTTGGCGAGGCTGTTGTGACGGAGGATATCGTTGTTACCCGCCTTGTAGTTCGTGTGCTCGCTGGTGTAGCCGGCGCTGAGGTCGAAGGACAGACCCGAGACGATGCGCCCACCGAGAGCGAGCGTACCGGCATAGTTGTCGTAGCTACCAGCCGTAGCAGAGATGCGACCCGTGAGCTGCTCCTTGTGCTGTACGGTGACGATGTTGATGACACCGCCCATAGCATTTGTGCCATAGACCGAGGAGAAGGGACCCTTGAGGATCTCTACCTGTGCGATGTCCGCGAGTGCGATGGTGGAGATGTTCTCCGATGCCGTGGGGATCCCGTTGATGAGGACGGTGGTATAGGCCTTACCAGGCTTGAAGCCACGGATACCGACGGTAGCGTTGAAGCCAGGGTACTGGATGACGTCGACGCTGCTGTAGTTCTTCAAGAGGTCGGGCAGACTCGTGAAGCCCGAGCGCTGGATGGTCTCGGCGCTGATGACCTCGATCTTGCTGGGCACCTTCTTCAGGGGAAGGATGGAGCGCGTACCGTAGACGAGGACCTCGTCAATGTTTGCGGTACGGAGGCTGTCCGTGGTGCTTGCTGAGAGCGGGAGGGCCAGTGAGGCCGCCGCGATGAGAAGCGTTAGCTTTTGTTTCATACGTTGTTTGCTTGGTTAATATACAGATGCACTGCGCTCTCCGAGGGCGGAGAGGAGTGCGGTGATAGAGTGATGCTGGGTAGTGATCCCCGTAGGGGTGCGGAGCGTCCAGCCCGCTTCGCTGATGGTGATGCTGCTGGTCTCGGGCGGTAGGTCGCCAGAGATGATGCCGTAGCCGAGGCGGTGAAGCGCACGGCACGTCCAGCTGTAGCGTAGGCCTTCGCCTGTGAGATGGATCTGCTGACCAGGCTCTTCGGCGATGGAGAATTCCCCTCGCTCCTGGTCGAAGCGCAGACGTGGATCGCCGAAGACACGCTCGATATCGCCATCGAGGATGAGGTCTTCGGGTGCCTTGGCTGTGATAGCTCCCGAGCGGTCGAGGAGCCAGATCGTGTCTGCCCAGCCGAGGGCCAGATCGAGCTCGTGTGTGGAGATGAGGATGCTCTTGCCGAGCTTGTGGGCGAGCGTGCGGAGCATCGTCGTCACCTCCAGACGGGAGGGGAGGTCGAGGTGCGCCGTGGGCTCGTCGAGGAGGATGAGTGGAGTCTCTTGCGCTAAGGCACGGGCGATCATCACGCGCTGCTTCTCGCCGTCACTCAGCGTGTCGAAGATACGCTCACGTAGCTCCGTGAGGCGGCACGTGGCGAGCGCCTCTTCGCAGATACGCTTGTCCTCGGCACTGAGCACGCCACGGAAGCCCGTATAGGGGTAGCGACCGATGGTGACGACCTCCCAGACGTCCATGTTGCCTGCGGGGATGCGCTCGGTGAGCACAAGGCTCAGCTGACGGGCGACCTCCTTCATCGTGAGGCTGGAGAGGGGCTTTTCGCCGAGCTGCACTTCGCCTGCAAGGGGTGGGAGAAGGCCTGCCATGGTGTGCATGAGCGTGGACTTCCCACTGCCGTTGGGCCCCATGAGCATGACGATCTCGCCAGGGCGAATGGAGAGGCTGAGGTCGGGGGAGATGACGACGCTACGGCGACGCTCCGTGTAGCCTGTGCGCAGGTGGCGGAGCTCGATCGTGAGGTGCTGTGTCTTACTTGAAGGCATCGCGCTTACGCTTATTACCCAGGACGACGAGGATGACTACGGGGGCGCCGAGGAGCGAGGTGATCGCATTGATCGGGAGGACGAACTGATGGCCTGGGGCCTGCGTCAGGAGGTCACACACGAGGAGGAGGAAGGAGCCCGAGAGGATCGTCGCTGGGACGAGGATATGGTGGTCGGCCGTGCGGAAGAGTAGACGGACGAAGTGCGGGACAGCCATGCCGAGGAAGGCAATAGGCCCCGTGAAGGCCGTGATACAGCCCGTGATGATGCTGGTGATGACGATGAGCAGGCGACGTACCAGACGGATGTTCGTCCCGACGGAGCGCGCATAGTTCTCCCCGAGGCCGAGGGCATTCATCTGCTTCGGCATGAGCAGTGCCGCGCTGAGCCCGATGAGGACGACGGGAAGCATGAGCTGCAGCTGGCGCCAGGTCGTGCCCGCCACGCTGCCGAAGCTCCAGATGAGGTAGGTCTTCAGCGTATCTTCGTCACTGAAGTACTGTAGGATGGAGATGACGCTCGAGGCAAGGAAGCCGATCATCACCCCGACGATGAGCACCGAGACGATGTCGTGCAGACGGCTCGAGACGGCAGAGATCATCAAGAGGACGCTGAGTGCGCCGATGCAGGCAGCGAGGATGATGCCCCACGTGTCCGCCACGCCTGCCGTAGAGAGGAGCGAGGGGAAGAGCGTGTAAGCCATCGTATAGATCGCTACGCCCACGCCTGCACCGCTATTGATCCCGAGGATCGAGGTATCGGCCAGGGGGTTGCGGAAGAGCGTCTGCATCTGCAGGCCTGCGATAGAGATCCCTGCGCCAGCGATGAGCGAGGTGAGCGCCTTCGGCAGGCGGAAGTTCAGGACGACGTAGCTCGTCGTCGTATGCTCACCGTGGCCGAAGAGCGTGTCGATGACGTCGCTCGCAGGCAGAGAGACGCTGCCCCACATGATGTCGAGCACGAAGGCAACGACGATGCCAAGCGAGATGAGGAGGAAGAGGATCGAGTGACGTGCGCGCATGGGCTACTGTAGCTTGACCCAGTAGGTCGTCTCGTAGTCGGGGAGGAGGTGCGGACGCGTGATCTTGATGAGGTCCTTCAGGATGAGGTGCGGGTTGTAGGGCCCACTCTCCCAGTAGTCATTACCCCCGTACTCATTGACGCGCTTGCGGTCGATCCAGACGTTGCCCGCCTTAGCTGCGTCGAAGTGCTGGTAGCGCTCGTTCATCGAGAGGAAGTCCTTCAGGGTGATGTCCTTGCCGACCATCATGCTGAGCCATACGGGAGCATGGCGGTGACGGCTGAAGACGTATTCGAAGCTCATGGGCTTATTCGTCACCTGCCCAGGGATGAAGTCATACTTGATGTGTGCGTCGGTGAGCATCGAGGTGACGTAGGAGTATTCGCCAGGGACGTACCACGAGCCTTTGTAGTCCTGCCCGTAGAGGACGGGGAGGAAGTCGGGCTCTTGCGCAGCGATCTTCTTGGCCTCGAGGTACTCACGCTCGATGCGCTGGAAGGTCTCTTCGGCACGGACATTGCGCCCGAAGAGCATCCCGATGAACTTCATCCACTCGGCACGCCCGAGGAGACTCTGCTCCTTCCAGTTGTTGAAGAAGACGATCTCGATGCCCGAGGCGCGGATGTCCTCGTCCTTGCCATCGGAGTCCTGTAGACCCTGCATGATGATCTCGGGGTGGGTGGCGATGATCTGCTCGACATTGCGCCCCATGCCACGGCCGATCTCGGCGATCTCGCCACGGCGCGTGCGCTCGGCGAGGATGCTGTCATTGATGTTGCGTGGATCGCTACATGCTACGAGGACGTCACGCAGGTCGAGGAGCGTCAGTGCGCCGATCTCCGTCGTGGAGAGCGTACCCATGGTGCGCACGGGTACAGCGATGAAGCGTGCGCCAGGGGCAGTCACCTCGGGCTTATGGTCGCGGGGATAGAGGATGTAGCGGGCGAGGGTGTCGGGCTCGTCGGGGGTGAAGATAAACACCTCCTTGTAGCCAGGATGGTTGGCTACTTGGATGCCCTTGGCATGGTCAAAGTGCACGGCATGCGCGAAGTCCGCGCTGTCGGCGACGATGCTATCTGTGGCAGCCGTACGCTGGCTGGAGTGTCCTGTGCAGCTCCCCAAGAGCATGAGGAGGCACGCAAGGAGAAGTAAAGGCTTGGTCATGCGTATTTACATTAGGATAGGTGTGCCTTCCAAAGAGGCACGGGGAACCGAAATTCCCGCTACAAAGGTACAAGAAGAATACGGCTTCTTCCGCTTGAGCGGCTACCTTGTCTGAATAGAGTACTCCCTAAAAATGGTTTGGGATGTAAACGACGAGCTCAGTGGCTAATGCTACTGAGCTCGTCGGCTGACACATTACAGAGCCTCCTACGCTGTGTGGTTGGCTAGGTTCTTAGTGGAAGTTCATTAGTAGTGGTAATCTGAAGCCTTTTCTTACGTAAAAGCTATTAGCCCTGCTTGAGAATACGCCTACGATACCAGCTGAGGAGGTTGAAGTACATGTGGTTAAGTGACGATACGATGGGATTAGATACCGGGATGATCGGAGCTGCATTCTTTCGATAGTTAGATAGCCCTTTGAGGAAGACTTGCGTATAGATCATTCCCAGATCATGAGCAAAGCTTACTTCGCGCCAACAGCCTGACTCCTCTGTTAGACGTCCATCCTTTTGCATTCTCATTGCTACTAAGGTGTATGGTACAGGACCAGTAAGCCATAGCGTCCCAGAGAATCCTGTGTTATGGATATATGGATTATATGTATCGATATTACGCATCACCTCAAGGATGAGCTCACGGAAGAATGGATGTCCAGGCGCGGCAGTGATGAAGCTCATGATATACTCACCTCTTGGAATAGCCTCCAAGCCTTCTAAATGCCCCCATCCTTCATGCTCCTCCCCAGGTAAATTATCCCAATGGGAGAGCAGTAGTCGGTCATTCTCCTTGATTGTCTCCCTAAAGGGCTTGGATGCTGAGACTTTGAGGTCCGTATATATACCACCTTCTTTATAGAGGATGAGATATCGTAAAAAGTCTGCTCGTACAGCTCCGTAGCTTGGATCTATGCGGAGATAATAGTTCCAAACGATATCACCATAGTTCTCCCGAATAAATGGCTCAATGAACTTATTATCCACCACCGTAATCTCATATTCGGGATTCAATTCACGAAGCATTTGCTCTGTTTGTATCGCAATCTCAGGGAGAGGCACCTTCTTTGTTCCTTGGGTAATGAAGATGCGCCAAATATGCTTGGGGATACTCTGACCTTCTGGGAAGGTTGGGAGAATGGAGTCGTAATCTTGACGAGCCTTGCCTTGAGATAGGCGAGAGAGAAGCGATGTGAGTGGATTCATTTGTCTTATTGGTTATTAAGCCCCTATCAGGGACTATCAGCGGGTTGAGAATCTGGAGCAAAGGTAGCGATATATAAATAAAGTAAAGGAGTCCTGAAGGTATGATTATGAGCCTCCCCCTTCGGGAGGATATATTTTCTTTCGTAATAGTTAGTCCGAGGTATTCCCTATCCAGTGCAGGAGCTATCCGCTACGATGATGGGGTAGCGAGCTATATTGCCTTTTCCCCCGAAGAGTAGGAGAAAACGGCCGTCCCCGTAGTGCAATAATCGCTTCCTATACTGCTCTTCCTCCGTCTTGGTGCGTGGATTTATAATCTCGGTGCGTAAATCTTATCGTCCACGTGCGTAGTCCTAAGATCTACGTGCGTGGACAAAGCTTTAGACGTAGTGCTACGCAGCTTTTTCTCGTAGAGCTCGAGGCATTTTCTCAAAGAAGACGTACAGCTATCATATAATGAGCGGCGGCAGCCCCCATCGGGGACTGCCGCCGCTTGCTTGTGGAGTGGGGTTACAGCGTTGTCTGTATCTGATACGAATGGGAGAGAGTGCTAGAAGTAGCCCTTATTGCTCCCTTCGTCGCCCGTAGAAGAGTAGTAGCGATAGAAGTCCATAGCTACACGCTCCCAGTCCGTCGTACCGAGGAGCTTCATCATGCGCTGAGCGAAGGTACGCATCTCTTCGTCTGTGAAGTAGCCATTAGGTGAGGTGAGCTGATCGAGTGGAACAGCTTGATACTGCACCTTGTCCTTGTCCTTATCCTCAGCTTCGCGTACACGACGGCTGTAATCGTTCAGGATGCCCTCGATGACCTCATCCATGAAGCGCTTCTGTGCCGCGATATTGACGGGGAGAGTGAGGTGGAGGAGTCGCTTGCCTGACTTCACTGTAGCGTTGGGGGCGAAGAAGGGCGAAGCCTTACCACCCTCAAGCTTCCCCTTGGGGCTATGCCAGAGGTCGATGTTCAGGAGGAAGTGGCCTGTCTCGGGGAACTGGTAGTAGCCCTTGATGCCGATAGGCTCCGTCTCGGGGAGGAAATAGTAGAGCTTCTTCCCAGCATTATCTGTGGGGCTCTTAGAGGCAGACTGATTCCAGACATTGGTGTCGCAGTAGACATAGCGTAGGATGCTGGTGGGGTCAGCTGCATTGACTGCTATGGGCTTGGCATCAAAGTCTGTAGCTTCTGTGGGGTAGGAGAAGAACTGATATTGTGAGCGAAGCTCCTCAGAGGTGTATTGGTCATTGAGCAGCTTGCCCTCGGCATCGTAGAGCTCAATGATAGCTCCATAGTCGGGAGCGATAGAGGAGTAGACCTTAGGATCCCAGGCAAAGAGCTGGAAGGCGATGAGGTCAGAATAAGGTGCCCCTGGTGCTAAGCTCCAGGTATCGCCATTCTTGACGAAGGTGAACTCTTGGCTATCATAGATATTTCGAAGGTCATACTTGCCTGACGAGGGCACGAAGTGGAAGTCCTGTTTCCCATGTAGGTGCCCCATGCTCAGCTTGATCGTGACGCGAGCGATTTCTCCAGATGTAGAGGGAGAAGGGGTGGGTGGGACATTGGGGGTATCATCTCCCTTACAAGCAGAGAGGCCCAGCGTCACTACTGCGAGGAGGCTGAGGGCGAGGGTCTTGATGAATGTTGCTTTCATAATGGATGAAGTCGAGAGGTTAGTTGGTGGCGACGTCGAAGTGGATCGTCATATTGATGTCCGAGTCTGCACCTGGCAGGACGGTAGAGTAGAAAGGACGGATGCTCTTGGAGCCGACGGAGGTGAACTTCGTATTGAAGAAGTGCCCCAGCGTGATGAGCATAGTTACTTCCTTGGGTTCAGCTCCATTGGCGGGCTTGACGAACATAAGGAAGCCCGAGAGCCCGACGGGATTGGCGTCGAGATATTCCGAGCCATTGCTTTGCTTACGGGGGATGCGGTCGCAGTAAGCGTAGTCGTAGCTCAGTGCTTCCTTGTAGCGGGCGAAGATGGGTGCATTGCTCCCGTCGGTGCTGTAGCCGAGGATCTGCTTGAAGAAGTGCTGATGGCGGTTGATCTGCTCATCAGATACGAGCTGAGCATCCATAGATTCGCCTGTAGCAGTCTTATAGTTGATGGTCAGGAGGTAGACGCGGTTAGGCACCTTCGTCGTGCTCTCTACCGAGAAGCGTCGTACGTAGCCCGCACCTTCGGTGTACTTGATCTGACCGCTACTCTGGTCAAGCTCGATGGTTTGATGTACACGGTCCAGCTCGACATCGTCTGGGCTCATCTGAGCGGAGAAGGTCTTGCCAGCCTTGAGTGTCCCTTGGGTGAGGGTAAGCTGGGCGATAGTGGGCTGGTCATGCCCCTTGTTCTGTCGTTCATCGGTGGGGACCTTAGGGGTCGTCTTACCACAGCTACTGAGGATAGCTACGAGGAGGACGGCGAGTGCTCCGAAGCGGAGACGTAGAGGGAATCGGTTCATTGTCTTAAGTGGAGATTAAGTGTGGAAGTCTTGTTGTTGATCAGTTAGAAGTGCCAGTGCAGTGCCAGGCGGACATCGCGACCAGCATCGTGAGCGTAGTAGCGTGCACGGTTCGTGTACTCCTTGTACTCTGTATTGAAGAGGTTGTCTACGCCGAGGGTGAGGCGAAGAGCCTGACGGCCATGGAGGGGCTTTGAGAGGCTTGCTTCAAGGCTGAAGAGGTGGTAGGGACTGGGGCTATCCGTAAGGTCCGTGCTCCTATCGAAGCGGTGCTGTCGGTCGACGAAGAGATGACTGACCGACAGCTCGCTCTGCCAGCTCTTGGGTAGGTCTATGCGTACTCCCACTTCCTCCGACAGACGGAGGGCAGGTATGTAGGGGAAGTAGCGACCGGTCTTACGCTCTTCGGCCCAGACCATAGAGCCCTTGACACGAGCATAGAGTCGCTCGGGTAGTATGTAGTAGCGGGTATCGATATCGAATCCACGGAAGAAAGCATCCCGCTGGCGGTAGCGGAAGATGGGATATTCCCCAGCAAGTGTCTGGGCAAACTCATTCGAAGGTTCCTCGTAGATATATCCGTTCATCCACTGGAGATAGCCATCGATGTTCAAGTCCCATCTGTCGGAGTGGTGCGTGAGTGATGTCACCCACTTGTATCCGCGCTCCGAGCGGAGTGTGCTGTCTCCGTAGACGAAGATGGCAGAGCCGTGCTGGCTACCCAGGCTGTAGAGCTCCTGTACATGTGGTGCACGGAAGGCGAGTCCTACGTTGCTCGTCAGCTTGCCGCCCTTCCACAGGTGTAGGTGTCCACCGAGGGTGTAAGTGAGATTGGTGAAGTTGTGATCCCCAGAGAAGTAGTCCCCTGCGATGTTGTAGCCTGCGACACGCATCTTCGTCTGCTCGAGACGAAGCCCTGCTTCAAGGCCAAAGTGGTCAGCTTGGTAGCGCTGTAGAGCATAGCCTCCCCAAGAGGTTTGGGTATAGTTCGGGATCGGCGGCGTGAAGCCAGTGCCAGCGTTGCTGTAGTTGTCAAGGTACTCGCCGTGTAATCCGACTTCGCTATCCCAGTGGTGGTAGTGCTTGCGCCATGAGGCATCGGTCTGAAGGGAGGTTAGAGAGAGTGAGAGGGTCGGTACTGCGGAGTAGGCACTGTTTCTGCGGATGGCGTACTCCTCTCGGCGGTCTCGCTGGAGGGAGCCTTGGAGCGTGAAGAGCCCGAGATGCTCATTGCTCCAAGTCCCCTTGAGCCGAGCTAGATAGTGGACGACGCTATGGTAGGGGCTACTGATCGCACGGGAGAAGGGGCGGAAGAGGTCAGGCTTCCCTCGCTCAAGGAGCTCCGCCATGCCTTCTCGGCTACGCAGATGGCCCGAGGGCAGAAGGCCCGTCTTATTCTGATATCGGCTGAAGAGACCTTCGATCGTCAGCTGATCTTTTCTCCATCCCAGCGTGAGGGCATTGTTGAGCTCACGCACCCCGGTATTCATCAGTAGGTAGTGGGCTGAGGATCGGTCCCCTGCATTGGTGTAAGATGTCTGCAGGCGGTAGGCTAAAGGCGTGTAGCCTGGGAAGGTCCCTTCGAGTCGTACGGACGAGCTTAGGCGGTGCCCGTTCGTGGCGTACGCTCCTGCTATGCTTCCTCTTAGACCAGCTTCATCGTAAGGCAAAGAGCTTTGATTCATGACTATCGCACCAGCGATCGCCTCTGCTCCATAGCGTACCGCTTCGGCGCCCTTGACGACGTGGACCTGGTCGTTGGCATCGACGCTGACCTCGGGGGCGTGGTCGTCGCCCCACTGCTGGCCCGACTGACGGACGCCATTATTGACGATGAGTACACGCGTGCCGTACATGCCGTGGATGACGGGCTTCGCTGTCGTCGTGCCCGTCTGCAGGCTCGTGACGCCGCTGACCTCGGTGAGGAGCGAGGCGAGGTTACGCCCGAGGTTACGCTCGATGCGCTCGGTAGAGACCTTCGAGGAGACGACGTTGGCGGAGACAGGACGGCGGTTGCCGACGACCTTCACCGAAGAGAGATCACGCTCCTCAGGGCGCAGACGCAGGGTGAAGGGGCTGGGGGTGCTGCGGAGCTTGTCCAGAGGGATGAAGCCTTCATGATAGCCGATGAGATGGACATGCAGGCTGTCCTCCTCGCTCCCCGTGAGGGCGAGGGTCAGCTGGCCCTTGAGGTCGGTCTGCATGGAGCGACGGCCGATGTGGCCGACGGCGCCTGGGAGGGGCTCTCCAGTTCGATCGTCGAGGACCTGGATGATGAGGCTACGGCTCTGGGCATGCGCAGGGCATGCACCCTGGGCAAGGGCGAGGAGCATCCCCAGAGATAGGAGGACGCCGCGCCATCTTGCCAGTGATAGATAGCACATAGGTGGGAAAAGGATGATATGGATGAAGGATCGGGAAGAGGCTATGGCGTAGCGGTCCTCTTCGCGTATATAGCCAGCTGTAGCCACGAGCTACACGAGCATGCGTAGCACTCCCATACAGGCAGGGAGCACGCTATAAGTGATAGGCGGGGGTAGAGGCAGGGCAAAGCTTACCCTACAAGTGGCCTCTAGTAAGCGATTTAGGCGAAGGTGGGAGGTGCCCGTAGCTGTACCGCATCCCTGCGGATCGAGTGGGCAAGGCGCACCAGGCGCACCCCGAGGAGGCACACGCCGAGAGCCACTGCTGCGAGCAGCGTACCGATGGCGAGAGCTAAGAATGGGGTATGGACGAAGTGACAGATCGAGCAGTCGGTCTTCGTCACGTGGGAGGTGTAGCCCTCGGTAGACACGACATCCTGCACGGCGTCAGCGCGGTGGCTGAAGTCGTGTAGGCTGACCATCGCCAGGAGACTCAGGAAGAGCCCGAGGAAGAGGGTCGCCAGCCGACGGGTATATCGCTCGTTGGTCTGCATAATCTTGTGCGAGGTGCTACTGCCTGCAAATATAACGAATTCAGAGCGAAGGCTTATATCAAAGGAAGCGTATCCGCCTGAGAAAAGTGGTATTTGCGTGGAGAAAAAAGCAGCTTCCCGTAGTGATCTTCCTCTGTCTATGCACGTGGTCTTAAAGACTACGTACGCAAATCCTAAAGACTACGTACGTAGATATTAGAGCCACGTACGTAGATGAAGCTTATCTACTATTGGTTAGCAGCTTTTCTTCGTACGAATAGGAGGGCATTCCACTATTGTTCCCAGCTTTTTTCTGCGAAGAAATGGGACCCCAAGTCGTACTGCACGCTGCGTAGCGTACTGCACGGCGCAAGCGTCTTGTAATGGATGGGGACGGTATTCTTGCTCTTCGCTCCTTGACTCGCGCATACCTTCGTGCGCTTGATATATATAATGTCGTACACGCTGACAGTGGGAGGTAGGGGCGGTGTGTCATATTGGCAGGAGGTGTGCTGAATGGGGCTTCGCTGGGCTTTGGCACGCTCCTTGCTCGGTAGAGGACGTGGGCGGGGAGCCTTATACCCCAGCCCCAAGCGAAACGAAGAATATAAAACAACACATATAACTACTTAGATCATGAGCATTAAGCCCCTGGCAGACCGCGTACTCATTCGCCCCGCTGCCCAAGAAGAGAAGACCGTGAGCGGTATCATCATCCCCGATTCAGCTAAGGAAAAGCCCCTGCGTGGCGAAGTCATCGCCGTAGGTGGTGGCACGAAGGACGAAGAGATGGTCCTCAAGGCTGGCGACGTCGTCCTCTATGGTAAGTACGCTGGCACCGAGATCGAGCACGAAGGTGAGAAGTACCTCATCATGCGTCAGTCCGACGTCCTCGCTACGATCTAATCCTCTCGCTAAGTAAGAAATATAGATATCAGATACAATCATGGCAAAAGAAATCAAGTTCGATATAGAGGCACGTGAGAGCCTCAAGCGCGGCGTCGACGCTCTGGCTAACGCTGTCAAGGTAACCCTCGGCCCTAAGGGTCGCAACGTCATCCTCGGTAAGACCTACGGTGCCCCCCACATCACCAAGGACGGTGTCTCCGTAGCCAAGGAGATCGAGCTCGAAGATCCATTCGAGAACATGGGTGCTCAGCTCGTCAAGGAGGTCGCTTCGAAGACCAACGACGATGCTGGTGACGGTACGACCACGGCTACGATCCTTGCCCAGAGCATCATCGGTGTCGGGCTGAAGAACGTCACCGCAGGTGCCAACCCCATGGACCTCAAGCGCGGTATCGACAAGGCTGTCGCGAAGATCGTCGCTGAGATCCGCTCTATGGCGCAGGAGATCGGTGACAACTTCGAGAAGATCGAGCACGTAGCTAAGATCTCCGCTAACGGTGACGAGCAGATCGGTCAGCTCATCGCCGAGGCTATGCGCAAGGTCAACAAGGAAGGTGTCATCACCGTCGAAGAAGCCAAGGGTATCGAGACGACTGTCGAGGTCGTCGAAGGGATGCAGTTCGACCGCGGCTATATCTCTCCTTACTTCGTCACCAACTCGGAGAAGATGGAGGCACAGCTGGAGAACCCCTATATCCTCATCTACGACAAGAAGATCTCTACGCTGAAGGAGATCCTTCCTATCCTCGAGCAGACCGTACAGACGGGTCGTCCCCTCCTCATCATCGCTGAGGACATCGACAGCGAAGCCCTCGCTACCCTCGTCGTCAACCGCCTGCGTGGTGGCCTGAAGGTCTGTGCCGTCAAGGCTCCTGGCTTCGGTGACCGCCGCAAGGCTATGCTGCAGGACATCGCTATCCTCACCGATGGCGTCGTCATCAGCGAAGAGACCGGCCTCAGCATCGACGCTGTCAGCCTCGATATGCTCGGTAAGGCTGAGAAGATCAGCGTGACGAAGGACAACACCACCATCGTCAATGGCGCTGGTGACAAGGAAGCCATCCGCGAGCGTGCCGCTCAGATCAAGGCGCAGATCGCTAACACGACCTCCGACTACGACCGCGAAAAGCTCCAGGAACGTCTGGCTAAGCTCTCCGGTGGTGTCGCCGTCCTCTACGTCGGTGCACCCAGCGAAGTCGAGATGAAGGAGAAGAAGGACCGCGTCGACGACGCCCTCAGCGCTACGCGTGCTGCCGTCGAAGAAGGTACCGTCCCTGGTGGTGGTACGGCGCTCCTGCGTGCTGTCCGTGCTCTTGACGGCCTTGTCGGGGAGAACGACGACGAGACGACGGGTATCGAGATCATCCGCCGTGCTGTCGAAGAGCCCCTACGTCAGATCGTCGCCAACGCTGGTAAGGAAGGTGCTGTCATCGTACAGCGTGTCAAGGATGGCGAAGGTGACTTCGGCTACAACGCTCGCCTTGACCAGTTCGAGAACCTCTATGCTTCGGGCGTCATCGACCCAGCAAAGGTCACGCGTGTAGCGCTGGAGAACGCTGCTTCGATCGCAGGTATGTTCCTCACGACCGAGTGCGTCATCGCTGACAAGAAGGAGGATGCTCCCGCTATGCCCGCCATGAGCCCCGGTATGGGTGGCATGGGCGGCATGATGTAAGCCGTCCCCGCGACACTCCGAGTACATATAGCTACGCCCCGCTTTCGTCCAACGAAGGCGGGGCGTAGTGCGTTTATTTTCCTGCTCTAATACCCTGTATGCGTGCGCCCTCCAAGACCCAGCGCGAATTCTTTACCTTTGCAATACAGCATCCCCGCTTGATGCTACAACCTCAATACCAACTCACTTATCTCAGCGTATGAGTAAAACGACTACTACTTCTTCTTACAGCCTTTGGCGTGACCTCAAAGATGCATCTATCTGGTTTTGGAACTTATATATCAAGCGTAGCCTCAAGACCATATTTGTGGTGTGCCTTATAGGAGTCCTTTATATCCCTGTGCAAGAGCTCCTTTTCCCACACCTTGATAAGCTTCATAAATTCCTTCTAGACCATCATCTGATGCCTTGGTTTGGTGGACTGATCGGCCTCGGCGTTATCTATCAGTTTTATTGGATACTGAAGCATTGGAAGGCTGAGTTATCAATCTACTCGTTGAGTGTAATTCTTCTGATTTGGGGGCTCTATGGGTATTACCGACGTTTCTGCCCATCGTGCCACTTTTGGATGATTGTAGAGGAGTATCCACCGATAGCATTTGTTGACCTATTGATAATTCCTGGGGCTCTCATATTAGCCTTACAACGAGCTGTATATGTCTTCTTCTTCTCTCGAGATAAGAATCAATTTTCTCTGTTTTCATCGGGGATTCGCAGGGTAGAGAATGATAAGCCTATTGTCTCTGAAGCAGAGGACTGGTTGGGATTTGCAGACCAGGTTGATGTCCTCTTTGATGTACTGCAGTCGCTCAAGCGTTTGGATGACCAATCTTCTTTGACGCTGGGGATTATCGCTCAATGGGGTAAGGGGAAGAGCTCCTTTATCAATCTGCTCATGGCGAAGGCTAAAGAGCAGAAGGATATTGTTGTCTGCTTTAATCCCCGCAGCTCAAAGAATGCATCTCAAATTCAAGAAGACTTCTTTGATACTTTCGCTAAAGAGCTTTCCATGTATTATACGGGCTTCGGCTTTTTGCTTGGACGCTATACCAAGCATTTAGGATTACTTGGTCAGTATGAATGGACACGACCCATAGAGAGTTTTCTGACGCTTCTTCTCCCAGAGAAGGATGAGCAGGCGATTAATGCTGCTCTATATTCGATAGGTAGGCGTGTGTATGTTGTCATTGATGACCTTGATCGATTGACGGGAGAGGAGATTATAGAGGTCTTGAAGCTTGTTGATCGCAATGCCTCTTTCAATGATGTGGTCTTTGTCATGGCATACGACAAGGAGTACGTTAATAATGTGCTGAGGAAGCACTTGGATCATGGCTTAGATCATAGCTTTATCGATAAGTATGTGACGTGGGAGGTAACTCTTCCAGAGATTGATGGTGAGATCTTAAGGGAAAAGATGATGTCATATTTAGAGAGTCATCTATTTGGGCTTCCCGATGAGGAAAAGAAGAGGGTATTAGAGGGCTGGGGCTATGTCGGTAACATCATTGTGGAGGACTTAGCGTCAGTACGTCATCTCAAGCGGTATGTGAATTTAACTCTTCCAAGATATAGAAAGCTCTATAGCAAGGTGGATCCCGCGGACTTTTTCTTACTCTCGCTGTTACAGTATAGGTATCTTGGCATCTACAATAATCTAGCAAGGGGTGTGTATGTGGAGTTATCTGAAGAGGATTCTCAAGATCCCTACCTGTCCCTTTCAGTGGATAATCATAGAGCCTCGTCTGGGGTACTCCCTGCAGATGCATCGGTTCTCTTAGAGAAGATGTTTTATAATTTGCCAGTTGGTCGGGAGGATAAATATAAGGGAGGACTCCCGTATAACAAGAAGGAACTGAAGTTGATACGCAGTAAGGAGGCCTTCCCTTACTACTTTAGGTATGTGAAGGATAAGGCAGAGGAGAAATAGCTTTATGCTTGGTACAAAAGCAAGGGGCAGTTCACGATGAGTGAACTGCCCCTTGGCTTTATGAGGGATAGGCTTGTGCGTCTTACATCTTCACCATGCCGCTGAAGCCCATGAAGGCCATAGCGAGGATGCCGGCGGAGATGAGGGCGATGGGAATGCCCTTCATCGAGGCGGGCAACTCGGTGCGTGAGAGTTGCTCGCGGATGCCAGCGAATACCACGAGAGCGAGCGTGAAGCCGATAGCGATGGAGATCGCGTAGACGACGCTCTCCAGCAGCGTGTATTCCTTCTGGATGACGAGGATGGCGACCCCGAGGACGCAGCAGTTCGTCGTGATGAGCGGGAGGAAGACACCGAGGGCTTGGTAGAGTGCAGGGGATACCTTCTTCAGGATGATCTCGACCATCTGCACGAGAGCCGCGATGACGAGGATGAAGGAGATGGTCTGCATATAGACCATGTCGAAGGGCTCGAGGACGAACTTCTGCAGGAGGAAGGTGCACATCGTCGAGAGCGCCAGGACGAAGGTTACCGCAGCGCCCATGCCGATAGCCGTGTCTACCTTCTTCGAGACGCCGAGGAAGGGACAGATACCGAGGAACTGCGAGAGGACGACATTGTTGACGAATACCGCCGCAACGAAGAGGAGGAGATAGTGAGTCATGAGATTTACTTCTTTGCGCTCAGCTTATTCTTCAGAGCAATGAGATAACCCAAGACGAGGAATGCCCCAGGAGCGAGGACGAAGAGCAGGGCGCCGTACTGCTTGGGGAGGACTTGGAGGGTGAAGATAGAGCCGCTACCGAGGAGCTCACGGACGAAGCCCAGCAGCGTCAGCGAGAGGGTGAAGCCGAGGCCAATACCCACGCCGTCGAGTGCGCTGTGGAGTACGCCCTGCTTAGCCGCTACGGCTTCGGCACGCCCGAGGACGATACAGTTCACCACGATCAGCGGGATGAAGAGGCCGAGGGAAGCGTAGAGCGAAGGGACGAAGGCCTGCATGAGCATCTGCACGATGGTCACGAAGCCAGCGATGACGACGATGAAGCTCGGGATGCGCACAGCGTCGGGGACGAGGTGCTTGATGAGCGAGATAGCGGTATTGGAGCAGATGAGCACGAACATCGTGGCCAGACCCATCGCCAGCCCGTTGAGCGCGGAGGTCGTAGTCGCCAGCGTGGGGCACATCCCCAGGAGGAGTACGAAGGTCGGGTTCTCCGTCGCGATCCCGTTGCGAATGATATCGAGTGGTTTCATAGAAGGGGCTATTCTTGAGAGTTCGTAGCGGGTGCTGTGGCGGTGCCTTCGAGAGAGGAGAAGGTGCGCCAAGCGCGGTTCACAGCGTCGAGGAAGGCGCGGCTACTGATGGTGGCAGCGGTGATGGCATCTACCTTCCCACCGTCCTTCGAGACGGTGAGCGGTGCCGATGCCTTCATATCAAGGCCACGCATGTCACGTATGCCGCCCGTCTCGCTCTTCTCGTGGTACCACTCGGGGATACGCGAGCCAAGGCCTGGGCTCTCGGAGTGCTGGAGGACGGAGAAGTCTACGAGGCATCCCTCGGCATCGAAGCCGACCATCACGCGGATGAGGCCGCTGAAGCCCTTCTGCGTGTAGCTCTCGATAGCGAAGCCGACGAGTGCGCTACCCTTCTTGGCAGGGTAGACGGTGAGGCTGTCGGTCTCGCCTTCGGGCAAGACCATGAGCTTCTCCGCGAAGGGATTGTTGTCGAAGGCAGGTGCTACGGCACGTATTGCCTCGACCTTCGCCCGCATCTCTGCCTCGGCGATAGGCGCGGTCGTGACCTTGTTGACTACGGCGAGGATCCCAGAGACCAGGACGCAGATGCCCCCGAGCGAGAGGAGCATGTTGGGGAGTGTCGAACTGAGCTTCTTCATAGCATTAGCGCCCGCCGAAGTGCTTCGGACGGATATACATATTGATCAGAGGAGTGAAGCTATTCATGATGAGGATGGCGAAAGACATCCCCTCGGGATAGCTACCGAAGAGTCGGATGAGGATCGTCAGGAGCCCGATGAGTGCACCGTAGAGGAGCTGACCGCGGGCGCTCATGGGGCTGGTCACGTAGTCCGTAGCCATGAAGATCGCCCCGAGCATCATACCACCTGTGAGGAGCTGGAAGAGCGGTACGGGGTAGAGAGCGGGGTCGACGAGGTGCATGATACCGCCGAAGACGAAGGCTGTAGCGAGGATCGACACGGGGATATGCCAAGTGATGACGCGGCGATAGAGCAGGAAGCCGAGACCGAGGAGCAGTGCCAGCGCACTGACTTCGCCGAGGCTACCTCCGTGGATTCCGAAGAGTAGATCCGAGGTAGCTGGTATCTGATCCCAGCTCATGCCAGGCGTGCCAGCCTGTATGCCCTTGGCGATACCGAGGGGCGTGGCGCTTGTGACGGCGTCGGTATAGCTGAGGTACTGCCCTGCCTTGGGCCACAGCGTCATCTGTGCGGGATAGGCGATGAGGAGGAAGACACGGCCTACGAGCGCGGGGTTGAAGATGTTCCCACCGAGCCCGCCGAAGCTCATCTTACCTACGCCGATAGCGACGATGGCACCGATGACGATGATCCACCAGGGGAGACTCGAGGGGAGGTTCATCCCGAGGAGGAGCCCTGTGAGGATGGCCGAGCCGTCACCGATGGTGGAGGGTTGCTTGTAGAGGTACTTCGTGATGACCCATTCGGTGAGGACGCAGGCCAGCACGCTCACGGCGAGCACGATGAAGGCGCCGAGGCCGAAGGTCACCAGTGAGACGAGGCACGCTGGAGCGAGTGCGATGAGCACAGCGTACATATTGCGCTCGACGCTGTCACCGCTGTGGATGTGGGGGGAAGGGGATATAATGAGGCGATCCATAGGGCAGGGTTAGCTTTTGCGTGCACGGATGAGGGCGGATACCTTCTGCTTGCCGGTGCGGATGTAGTCGAGCAGGGGGCGGTTGGCAGGGCAGGTGTAGCTGCAGGATCCGCACTCGATACAGTCGACGATGTAGCCCTTCTCGGTAGCATCCCAGTCGGCATACTGGACGTCGCGCATGAGGAAGGCGGGGTTCAGCCCCATGGGACAAACGGTGACGCACTTAGCGCAGCGGATACAGTTGCGCATGGGGCGGCGGGTCGACTCCTCACGTGGGAGGATGAGGATGCCCGACGTGCCCTTGGTCACGGGGATGTCCGTGGAGAGAAGTGCCTTACCCATCATAGGGCCACCACCGATGATCTTACCCGTGTCCTCAGGCAGGCCACCTGAGGCGGTGATGAGGTGGCCGATAGGCGTACCGATACGGGCGCGGTAGTTCGAGGGGTTCTCGAGGTGCTTACCCGTGACGGTCGTGATACGCTCGACGAGGGGCTTATTCTTCTGTACGGCTTCGTAGACAGCGAAGACGGTACCTACATTCTGTACGACAGCGCCAGCGGAGATCGGCAGGGCGCCGCTCTTGACCTGCTTGCGCAGGACAGCATCGATGAGCTGCTTCTCACCGCCCTGAGGGTACTGCACCTTGAGGGGCATAACCTCGGTGCCAGGGTAGTCCATGGCGATCTGCGAGAGGCGAAGGATGGCGTCCTTCTTATTGTTCTCCACACCGATGACGGCACGGCTCACGTCGAGGGCGCGCTTGAGGATCTCGACGCCGACGAGGATCTCGTCGGACTTACTCATCATCAGGGCGTGGTCGCTGGTGAGGTAAGGCTCACACTCGACGGCATTGATGATGAGGACCTCAGCCTTCACCCCTGGGGGAGGAGAGAGCTTGACGTGCGTGGGGAAGGTCGCACCGCCGAGGCCTACGATACCTGCGGCGCTGATGCGGTCGATGATTTCCTTGGGCTCGAGGGTGCACTCCTTGACGAGGGTCGTGGAGCGGTCGATGCCCTCTTCCCACTGCTCCTCTTCGCCCTGTGTGACGGCGATGACGATGGCGGGGCGCTTGTAGCCGCCCGCATCGAAGAAGCTATCGATCTTCGTGACCTTGCCTGTGACGGAGGAGTGGATGTTGGCCGATACGAAGCCAGACGTCTTGGCGATGACAGTACCTACCTTGACGAGGTCGCCCTTCTGTACGGTTGGGGTGGCAGGTGCGCCGATGTGCTGGCCGATGGGTATGATGACCTCACGAGGCAGTGGGAGCTCTTCGATGGGGCGCTTAGCTGAGAGCTTGTTTTCGGGTGGGTGGATCCCCCCGAGTCGGAATGTGCGAAGCATAAACGTGTATGGCTGAGGTCTACGATTGGGCGGGAGTGGGGGTCTCTGTAGGCGTAGGAGCTGCAGGCGCCGGAGTAGGTGTGGGGGCTTCGGCCTCCTTCTTTGGAGCCTCTTCCTTAGGCTTGGGAGGGGGGAAGCCGATCTCATGGATAGCGTTCGTCGGGCAGACGGAGACGCACTTACGGCAGAGGCGGCACTTGGTGTGGTCGATGTAGGAGAGGTTGTCGGCTATGGTGATGGCCTCGAACTTACACTCCTTGAAGCAGAGCGAGCAGCCGATACAGGCATTGCCGCAGGCCTTCTTAGCGACCCCACCCTTATCCTTATTGACGCAGCTGACGAAGATACGGCGGCCCTTGGGCCCCTTCTTACGTAGCTCGATGATGTACTTCGGGCAAGCCTTGACGCAGGCACCACAGGCTACGCACTTGTCCTCGAGGATGACCGGCAGGCGCGTCTCGGGGTCCATGTACATAGCGTCGAAGTTACACGAGTGGACGCAGTCCGCCAGCCCCAGACAGCCCCAGCTACAGTCGGTGTCGCCCTTGTAGAGCGCGGCAGCGATGGTACAGCTGCTGGCACCGTCATAGATATTGGTACGTGGGCGCGCGTCGCAAGTACCATTACAGCGCACGACGGCGACCAGCGGATCCTGCTTCTGGGCGGCGACGCCGAGGATGCCGCCGACCTTCTCCATGACGGGGGTACCGCCGACGGGGCAGAAGAGCCCTTCGAGGGTCTCACTCTTACAGCAGGCGCCAGCGAAGGCGGCGCATCCAGGGAAGCCACAGCCCCCGCAGTTAGCCTGAGGGAGGACTTCAGCGACCTCCGCAATGCGGGGGTCTTCCTTGACCTCGAACTTGCGTGATACGACGTACAGCAAGCCGGCGCCGATCACACCGATGAGGGTCAGGACGATGATAGTGATATACATAGGGGTAGGGTGCTATTCGTGGTGCGGGGTGATGGGCTCCACCATGAGGACGAGACGTCCCTCGAGGTGACGGCGCTGGGTGTAGAGCACGAGATAGTAGAGGCTGAGTAGGCCGATAGCGACAAGCACAGCCGTAGCCTCGCTGAGGGCGAGGAGCGTCTGTGCGATACTCAGTGTAAGGACGAGGAGGAGGAGGGGCAGGACGAAGGCCAGGAGGACTGCCAGGCGTCCTACGCTCCGGCGGGCCACGACGAGGACCTGCTCTCCGATAGAGAAGTGCTGTCCGTAGGTCTTCAGCTGGAGCAGATGCTCACGGCGCTCCGAGCTCACGCACAGGTCGCGTGCGTGGCAGCCGCTGCAGGCGCTCTGCTGCTGGATCTGGACGGTCACGATGTCGGGGGATATAGCTGTGACGATCCCCGGGCGCTGCTCCGTCCCATTAATAGTTCCGTTCATGTGGTGAAGTCTTGATGGGTGAGGGGTCGTAGTTATCGGCCCAAATTCCTCGGTGGCTTCCCCCTGTCGCGTGCGTCGGCATAAGGCGCAGGGAGTGTGGCTTCCGAGCCATTCCTATTCACTGAAACAAATGTATGTAATCACGGACAAAAGTGCAAACGAGACTATACCCGTGCGCGCGTATGCTGTGTGCTTAATATGCACGCTGTGAGTGGGGTAGGGGGTGCATGCTCTCCAGGGTAAAGGTAAAAAGCCTCGCCCCACGGTAGGGGATCCTACCGTGGAGCGAGGCTTAAATATTTTAGGAAGGTCGGAGCTGTGCGCTACGGCTATTCTTCGATGAGGGCTACATCCGAGGCGACGAGCTGATTCTTCTCGCTACGGCTGAGGCGTGCCTCTACGATATCCCCGACGAGGAGGTCGTTGAAGTTGATGCCGTTCAGGCTCTTGTAGTGGAAGAAGGCGTTTTCCTTCACACCGACATCGATGAAGCCAAAGCCTGCCTTGAGGGCGTTGATCTGCCCGCGGACGAGGCCATCATGAAGCTCTTCGCCGAGGACGAGGGCGGGCTTGTGCTCGGGCAGATCGATATGACCGATGACCTTCACCTCGGGCGTCTCCAGGGAGTCTTGTACGCTCAGCGTGATCTCGGGCTCGGGGCCTGTGGCCAGCTGTACGGTCTCGGTGGCCTCGGCAGTAGGGGTATCAGCCTCTGCCTTCGTGAGGACTGTGGGCTCCTCGGCGCTCTTTACCGTGGCGGGATCAATGGGGCGTGTACGAGCCTGTGGGGCTTGATAGGGGCGCCCCTTGACCTCACGATTGCGCTCCTCGCTCTGGCCCTTGTTCACAAAGAGACCATTGACGATGGGGTCGCTACGGAAGGCACGGCTATCGATCAGCTCATTCATCATCACGGGGTAGGTGGCTTCCTCGAGAAGTTCGTACGACGTGTAGGTCGTCGTGTTGTCTCGGCGGCTGTCGCCTTCGTGCTCAAGATCCCAGCCGAGGACCATCACACGGGTACCGAGGGCATGGAGCTTGCGTACCAAGGGGATATAGTCTCCATCGGCGGCGATGAGTACGACGACGTCAAACTGATTCTGCAATGCACGTTCGTAAGCCTCCAGAGCAAAGAGCACATCGACGCCCTTCTCCTTCTTCTTATTGCCCTTGCCCGTGCGAGAGAGGGGAAGGTGGTGCATCATCACGCCCTCCGAATTCAGTACATCATCAAAGAGGCGCTCATAGAAGAGTACATCGCCCGAAGCCTTCGCGGCCTCGGCTGCTGACAGGCGTCCGCGGAAGTAATGCGCGTCTACGATCTTGCACAGCTCGGGAGAAGTCCCCTCGAGTTGGGCGATCTGATACTTCAGGAAGCGGTGCAGGCCCCCGACGCTCAGACGGCTTTTTCGTTCGTGGAACTGATAATAGAAGGTACTGACGTGCCAAAAATAGTTGCCGTCATAGAATATCCCGATGCGGGTGAGATGTGGATTTTTTTCTTTTGGTGCCATAACAATTTATATAATTTAAAAAATGAAGCGAATTAATGTGCGAAGTTACCATTTTCCTCTGAAATAATAACATAGCTCTCGGTAATATGTTCGCTTTTATAGTGACTTTATTCCGCTGATTTTGCGAATGTACTTCCTGTGATTATCATTGTGATCCTCCCGTCGATCCAAAGAGTGGGGATTTTTACCTCAGGAGGAGGGGGGGTGTGACAGCGCTGTAAACTATTGAATGATCGCTCTAAATGGGTTGGAGCGTTTTGTTTGAATAAGGTTTAATCTTATGGCTCTCTCATGTGTCATTCTATGGGGGAAGCATTTTTACCACGTGCGAGAAAACTTGCGTTTATCTAAGGAAATGACTGGTGAAGGAGTATGGGTTTTAATAAGTCTACGTACGTGGCTCTAAAATCCACGTACGAGGATTTTAAATCCACGTGCCTGGATCTAAAGACTACGTGCGTGGACGAAGGTTTTGCTCTACAGGGTCGGGATTTTTCTCTGTGCAGCTCTGGAGTTATTCTTGTATTGCTTTCGTGGATAAGCAGTGGTGGAGTGGGGTTCTCCCCGTAATGCACGGAGTCATATAGCTCGGGGAGGGAGTAGTACCTTATTATAGTGTAGTACCTTATTATAGTGTGTATATCGGTGCTTCGTGGGGAATATAGTTTCTCCGGTGGGTGCGAAGCTGGGGGCGTGGTGCGCTTTAGTGGAGTTTGTGGCGCGCGATTTTTGGAGAAAGTACTGCCGATATGACGAAGGCATACGCTTATTTGTGAAATAATCTTACCTTTGCTTGGATGCTATGTTCATATTTGTTCACAATTCGGACTTGCTATGATGGTCGATTTAAGCACTTCGTTTGCTGGGCTCACACTGCAGAGCCCCCTTATCCTTGGGAGCTCTGGGCTTACCCGCAACGTAGATCGTACATGCGCCTTGGTAGAGGCTGGCGTGGGTGCTGTCATCCTCAAGTCGCTCTTCGAAGAGCAGATCTTGATGCAGACAGGGCACCTCGTCGCTAAGAACGACTACCCCGAGGCTAACGACTATATCTCCTCCTATGTGCGGAGCGAAGCTATCGAGGACTATATACGTATCGTGCGCGAGGCGAAGGCTAAGCTCACTGTGCCGGTCATCGCCAGCATCAACTGCACCGAGGCGGGTAGCTGGGTCGAGTTTGCAGAGCGTCTGCGTGATGCAGGGGCAGATGCCCTGGAGGTCAATGTGATGCGCCTCGAGACGGAGCTCTTCGCAGATCCAGCTGAGATCGAGGCTTACTACGTCTCCATCGTCACGGCACTCGCTGGCAAGGGGCTCCCTATCATTGTGAAGCTCTCGCGCTACCACACGAATCTGCCGATGCTCGTCGATAAGCTCCGTGCTGCAGGTGCTGCCGCTGTGACGCTCTTCAATCGCTCCTATCAGGTCGATATCGACCTGAATCGCGAACAGCTCATCGGTGGTGAGGTCTTCTCTCACGAGGGCGACTTCACCGAGACGCTCCGCTTCACGGGCGTGATCCGTGGCTGCGTCCCCAATGTGGGTATCTCTGCTTCGACGGGGATCTATACGTGGGAGGAGCTGACGAAGGTGCTGCTGGCAGGTGCCGATACGGCGCAGATGTGTACGGCGGTCTATAAGCAGGGTGCCACTGCTATCGCAGAGGCGCTGAAGGGTCTTCGCCACTGGATGATCGAGCACGGCTATCAGAGCCTCTCGGAGCTGCGTGGTCGTCTGAGCTACGGAGCCGTAGCTGACCCAAGTCTTTTTGAGCGAATTCAGTTTATGAAGTATTTCAATGCCCGCGCTGCTCAGGACTAAGAGCAAAGGTGGCGGTCAGCGAAACGGAATTTAAATTATAAGTAGTATATAAATTATGAAGAAGCAATCTCTCGCGGCAGCCTTCCTGGCTGGCGCACTCGTCCTCTCAAGCTGTGGTGCAAGCAACGCTGTCAAGGGTGCTGGTATCGGTGCCGCTGGTGGTGCTGTTATTGGTGCTGGTATCGGTCGCGTACTTGGTAATACTGCTGTCGGTGCTGTCGTCGGTGGTGTCGTCGGTGGTACGGCTGGTACGCTCATCGGTAAGAAGATGGATAAGCAGAAGAAGGAACTGGAGCGCGACGTCAAGGACGCTAAGATCGAGTCCGTCAACGACGGTCAGGCTATCCGCGTCACCTTCGATAGCGGTATCCTTTTCGCTACGGGTTCGGCTTCGCTGAGCTCTACGTCACAGGCTACCCTGCGTAAGTTCGCTGCTAACCTCTCTGAGCACAGCGATACGGACCTGATGATCATCGGTCACACCGACAACACGGGTACGGACCGCGTGAATAACCCCCTCTCTTACAACCGCGCTGCAAGTGTCCGCTCTTTCCTCGCTGGTCAGGGTGTCTCTTCTTCGCGTATGAAGGTCGAGGGTAAGGGTAGCTACGAGCCTGTCGCTGACAACTCTACCGTCGCTGGCCGTCGCGAAAACCGCCGTGTCGAAGTCTACATCCTCCCCAGCAAGGAGATGGTGAAGGCTGCTCAGGACGGTACGCTTCGCTAAGCACAAGCTTAATCAGCTGAAGACCTCCGCTGGTCTTCGCTTTCCCTACCGAGGGGCTTTAGGTGAATTTGCCTGAAGTCCCTCGGCCTTTTCTGCTCAAGGTATAGCTGCATGTGTCTGTGGGCTTCCTCCACAAAATCAATTGTATAGTATTGTATATTCGCAGATTATGTGTACCTTTGTGCACCCGTGGTATATGCCTGTGGTGTGTACTGCGACTACTAAAGAGTAGATAAGTTATTCAAACATAAGTAGAAACGAAATGCCAACTATTCAACAATTGGTTAGAAAGGGACGTGAGTCACTCGTCGAGAAGGGTAAGAGCCCTGCTCTGGACTCCTGCCCCCAACGCCGAGGCGTCTGTGTGCGTGTGTACACGACGACCCCTAAGAAGCCAAACTCTGCGATGCGTAAGGTCGCTCGTGTCCGCCTGACGAATGGTAAGGAAGTCAATGCCTACATCCCAGGTGAAGGTCACAACCTGCAGGAGCACAGCATCGTGCTGGTACGTGGTGGTCGTGTAAAGGACCTCCCAGGGGTACGTTATCACATCGTACGTGGCTCGCTCGATACAGCTGGTGTCAATGGCCGTCTGCAGCGTCGCTCCAAGTATGGTGCTAAGCGTCCTAAGCCCGGTCAGGCAGCTGCTCCAGCAAAGGGTAAGAAGTAATTCTCCCTCCGGCGAAAAATCCTAACCCCCGAGAGCTCGTGCAGCTCTCACCTGGCGAGCCCGCCACATATATATAATGTATAGGGCCGCCAAGCTAAGAGTCAATAGAACCAAGTTTCTTGAGTTCGTTGGATAGGCTATCAAGGTTGAGTAAATGCTCCAGCGGGAGCGTTGAAGTAAGATCACAGCACAACCAATCGACAGAAACGCAATTTACATTAAGCAATGAGAAAAGCTAAACCCAAAAAGAGACAGGTACTCCCTGATCCCGTATTTGGTGACGTTAAGGTGACGAAGTTCGTTAATCACCTGATGTACGACGGTAAGAAGAGCATCGCCTTCGATATCTTCTACACCGCGCTCGAGATTGTAGGCAAGAAGATCCAGCAGGAAGACAAGTCTGCCCTGGAGATCTGGAAGGCTGCCCTCGACAACATCACTCCTCAGGTAGAAGTCAAGAGCCGCCGTATCGGTGGTGCTACCTTCCAGGTGCCTACCGAAATCCGCGCCGAGCGTAAGGAATCTATCTCCATGAAGAATCTCATCCTCTTTGCTCGCAAGCGTGGTGGTAAGACCATGGCAGATAAGCTTGCTGCAGAGATCGTGGATGCATTCAATAGCCAAGGTGCCGCCTTCAAGCGCAAGGAAGATATGCACCGTATGGCAGAAGCCAACCGCGCATTTGCTCACTTCCGATTCTAAGAATAGCAAAAGACAATGGCTGACAACAAACACTTAGAGCTCACGAGAAATATCGGCATCATGGCCCACATCGATGCCGGTAAGACGACTACGTCTGAGCGTATCCTTTTTTATACGGGTCTGACCCACAAGATCGGTGAAGTACACGATGGTGGTGCTACGATGGACTGGATGGAGCAGGAGCAGGAGCGTGGTATCACGATTACCTCCGCTGCTACGACTACCTTCTGGAACTACAACAACACCAAGTACAAGATCAACCTCATCGACACCCCAGGGCACGTTGACTTCACCGTCGAAGTAGAGCGCTCGCTCCGTATCCTCGATGGTGCTGTCGCTACGTTCTGTGCTGTCGGTGGTGTACAGCCCCAGAGTGAGACCGTATGGCGTCAGGCTGACAAGTACCGCGTACCCCGCGTGTGCTACGTCAACAAGATGGACCGCTCCGGTGCTAACTTCTTTGAAGTAGTACGTCAGATCAAGACCATCCTCGGTGCTACCCCTTGCCCCATTCAGATCCCCGTCGGTCAGGAAGAAACTTTCCGCGGTGTCGTTGACCTCGTCACGATGAAGGCTCTTGTCTGGGATGACGAGACGATGGGTGCTCACTACGACACGATCGATATCCCTGCTGAGCTGCAGGCTGAAGCCGAAGAATGGCGTGATAAGATGCTTGAGACGCTCGCTGACTGCGATGACGTCCTCATGGAGAAGTACTTCGACGATCCCTCTACGATCACCGAAGACGAGATCCGCGCTGCCCTGCGTAAGGGTACGCTCGCGATGAAGATCAACCCCATGCTCTGCGGTTCTTCATTTAAGAATAAGGGTGTCCAGACCCTCCTCGACGCTGTCGCAGCTTACCTGCCCAGCCCTATGGATACCCCCGAAGTCATCGGTACCGACCCCGATGATCCTGAAAAGGAAATCGTCCGTAAGGTAGACCCCAGCTCGCCTCTGACGGCTCTGGCGTTCAAGATCGCTACGGACCCCTATGTAGGTCGTCTCTGCTTCTTCCGCGTGTACGCTGGTGAGCTGCCTGCAGGCTCCTACGTCTACAACTCCCGCTCGGGCAAGAAGGAGCGTATCTCACGCCTCTTCCAGATGCACTCCAACAAGCAGAACCCCATGGAAGTCATCGGCTGCGGTGACATCGGTGCTGGTGTAGGCTTCAAGGATATCCGTACGGGTGACACGCTCTGCTCCGAAGATGCTCCTATCATCCTCGAGTCTATCGACTTCCCCGAGCCCGTTATCGGTATCGCTGTCGAGCCTAAGACGCAGAAGGATATGGACAAGATGGGTGTCGGTCTGGCTAAGCTCGCCGAAGAAGACCCCACCTTCCGTGTGCAGACCAACGAAGAGACCGGTCAGACCGTCATCAGCGGTATGGGTGAGCTCCACCTGGAGATTATTATCGACCGTCTGAAGCGCGAATTCAAGGTCGAAGCTAACCAGGGTAAGCCCCAGGTATCTTATAAGGAAGCTATCACGAAGCCCGTTGAGCTCCGTGAAGTCTACAAGAAGCAGACGGGTGGTCGCGGTAAGTTCGCTGACATCATCGTCCGTGTAGAGCCCGCCGACGAAGGCTTCGAAGGCGATCTGCAGTTCGTAGACGAAGTCAAGGGCGGTAACGTGCCTAAGGAATTCATCCCCTCTGTACAGAAGGGCTTCCAGAAGGCTATGACCAACGGTGTCCTCGCAGGCTATGCGCTGGATAAGCTGAAGGTAACGCTCCTCGACGGTTCGTTCCACCCCGTGGATTCTGACCAGCTCTCCTTCGAGATCTGTGCTATCCAGGCATTCAAGAATGCTGCTGCTCAGGCAGGTCCCGTTCTCCTCGAGCCTATCATGAGACTCGAAGTCGATACGCCTGAAGAAAACATGGGTGACGTGATCGGTGACCTCAACAAGCGTCGCGGTCAGGTGGAAGGTATGGACACCACTCCTTCGGGTGCACGCCTTGTGAAGGCTAAGGTGCCTCTGGCAGAGATGTTCGGTTACGTGACGAGCCTCCGTACGATCACTTCCGGTCGTGCTACCTCGTCGATGACCTTCTCTCACTACGAAGCAGTATCCTCTTCTATCGCTCGCCAGGTCCTCGAGGAAGTAGGCGGCCGTGTAGATCTCATCAAGTAAATAGTACTATAACAGAGATATGAGCCAAAAGATTAGAATTAAGTTGAAGTCGTACGATCACACCCTGCTCGACAAGTCGGCAGAGAAGATCGTCAAGACCGTCAAGGCCTCTGGAGCTGTAGTCAGCGGACCAATTCCCCTGCCCACGCACAAGCGTATCTTCACGGTGAACCGCTCGACCTTCGTCAACAAGAAGAGCCGCGAGCAGTTCGAGCTTAGCTCCTACAAGCGACTCATCGACATCTACAACTCCACGGCTGAGACCATCGATGCGCTTATGAAGCTCGAGCTCCCCAGCGGTGTAGAAGTAGAAATCAAGGTGTGATTATTAATACGAAACTGAAATGCCAGGTTTATTAGGAAAGAAAATCGGAATGACATCCGTGTTCAGTGCCGAGGGGAAGAACATCCCATGCACTGTTATTGAAGTAGGTCCTTGCGTGGTGACGCAGATCAAGTCTCTGGAAAAGGATGGCTATGAAGCACTTCAGCTTGGGTTCGTTGATGCTAAGGAAAAGCACACGTCCAAGCCTCTTCAGGGTCACTTCCAGAAGGCTGGCGTTGCTCCCAAGCGACACTTGGCCGAGTTCAAGGGGTTCGATTGCAGCCAGTATAATCTGGGTGATGTGATCGACGTGAATTTCTTCGAAGGGACGGTATTCGTCGACGTCGTCGGTACCTCCAAGGGTAAGGGATTCCAGGGTGTAGTCAAGCGTCATGGCTTCGGCGGTGTCGGTCAGGCTACGCACGGTCAGCACAACCGTCTTCGTGCTCCCGGGTCTGTAGGTGCGTGTTCGTATCCTGCTAAGGTCTTCAAGGGTACGCGTATGGCGGGCCAGACGGGTAATGAGCGTGTAACCGTTCAGAACCTCGAAGTGATCAAGGTAATGCCCGAGCACAACCTCCTCCTCATCAAGGGTAGCGTGCCAGGTGCTAAAGGTTCAATCGTTGTAATCGAAAAGTAAATGGAACTGAGTGTATATAACATCAAGGGAGAAGATACCGGTCGTAAGATCACGCTCGATGATGCTATCTTCGCTATCGAGCCTAACGACCACGCCATCTACTTAGACGTAAAGCAATTTTTGGCCAACCAGCGCCAGGGTACGCACAAGTCTAAGGAGCGTAGCGAAATCTCGGGTAGTACCCGCAAGCTTATCCGCCAGAAGGGCGGTGGCGGTGCTCGCCGTGGGGATATCAACTCTCCCGTACTCGTCGGTGGTGGTCGCGTCTTCGGGCCTACCCCACGTGACTATGGCTTCAAGCTCAACAAGAAGGTAAAGGCTCTGGCTCGCCGCTCGGCTCTGACCTACAAGGCTCAGAAGCAGGAGATCGTCGTAGTCGAAAACTTCGAGCTCGCTGCCCCCAAGACTAAGGACTTCGTCACTCTGTCGAAGGCTCTTCAGGTCGCTGACAAGAAGGCCCTCTTCGTCGTCGAAGCTCTCTCGGACAACCTCGTCCTCTCTTCACGCAACCTCCGCACGGCTCGTGTGATGAACGCCTTCCAGCTGAACACCTACTCGGTGCTCGACTGCAAGAAGCTCATCCTCACCGAGGCTGCCGTTGCTGTGATCAACGAACAGTTTAAGGCATAATCAATAGGAGAAACGAATCATGGGAATTATCATCAAGCCGGTTATCACCGAGAAGACAACTGCCCTGACAGAGAAGACTGCTGAACGCTACGTCTTCCGTGTCTCTCCTGATGCCAACAAGATCGAGATCAAGAAGGCCATCGAGGCGCTGTACAATGTAAAGGTCGAGAGTGTAAACACCGTGAATTATAGCGGTAAGCGCAAGGCTCGCTATACGAAGAGTGGACTCATCCGCGGCAAGGTCGCTGCGTTTAAGAAGGCTGTCGTTACACTCGAGAAGGGTCAGACCATCGACTTTTACGCTAACATCTAAGTTCAACAATGGCAATACGTAAACTCAAGCCCACAACGCCGGGGCAAAGACATAAGGTTATTGGTGCGTTCGATAACATCACTGCCAGCGCACCAGAGAAGTCCCTTGTCGTAGGTAAGAAGAAGTCCGGTGGTCGTAACAACACCGGTAAGATGACCATGCGCTACATCGGTGGTGGTCACAAGCAGAAGCTTCGTCTCATCGACTTCAAGAGAAATAAGGACGGTATCCCTGCTACGGTCAAGAGCATCGAGTACGACCCCAATCGTACGGCTCGCATCGCTCTGCTGTACTACGCTGATGGTGCGAAGGCTTATATCCTCGCTCCCAACGGCCTGCAGGTAGGTCAGAAAGTGATGTCAGGTGCAGAAGCTGCGCCTGAGGTAGGGAACAGCCTCCCACTGGCTAATATCCCTGTCGGTACGATCATTCACAACATCGAGCTTCGTCCAGGTCAGGGCGCTAAGATGGTCCGCTCTGCTGGCGTCTTCGCTCAGCTTACTTCTCGCGAAGGTCTCTACGCCGTCATCAAGATGCCTTCGGGCGAGACGCGCCGTATCCTCTCCGCTTGTAAGGCTACCATCGGTGCCGTAGGCAACTCCGACCACGCTCTCGAGCGCTCCGGTAAGGCCGGTCGCAGCCGCTGGCTCGGCCGTCGTCCTCACAACCGTGGTGTCGTCATGAACCCTGTCGATCACCCAATGGGTGGTGGTGAAGGCCGCGCTTCTGGTGGTCACCCACGCTCACGTACGGGTCTCTACGCTAAGGGTCTCAAGACTCGTGCTCCTAAGAAGCACTCGTCTAAGTACATCATCGAGAGACGTAAGAAGTAACTGATTAATCAAAAAGAATTATGAGTCGTTCATTAAAGAAAGGTCCATATATCAACCTGAAGCTCGAGAAGAAGGTCTTGGCGATGAATGAATCCGGCAAGAAGGTCGTCATCAAGACTTGGGCTCGCGCCTCGATGATCAGCCCTGACTTCGTCGGTCATACGATTGCCGTACACAACGGGAATAAGTTCATCCCCGTCTTCATCACCGAAAACATGGTAGGTCACAAGCTCGGGGAGTTCTCTCCCACGCGTACCTTCCGTGGTCACGGCGGTAATAAGAAGAAGTAATTCGGCTGGAAGTAATTCAGACCTTTAAGTAAGAAAAGAAACAATGGGTGCAAGAAAGAAAATATCAGCCGAAGAAAGAAAGCAAGCCCTGAAGTCTACGTACTTCGCTGCGCTCCGCAACGTCCCTACGTCGCCTCGTAAGATGCGCCTCGTAGCTGACCTCGTGCGTGGCATGGAAGTAGGTCGTGCTCTTGGGGTACTCAAGTTCTCTAACAAGGAAGCCGCTGCTCGCGTGGAGAAGCTCCTCCGCTCAGCTATCGCTAACTGGGAAGAGAAGAACGGACGCAAGGCCGAAGACGGTGAGCTCTATATCTCCCGCATCTTCGTCGATGGTGCTGCTACGCTCAAGCGTATGCGCCCCGCCCCTCAGGGTCGTGGCTATCGTATCCGTAAGCGTTCGAACCACGTCACGATCTTTGTCGATTCAATAACCAATAAAGAGAACTAAACCAGATGGGACAAAAGATTAATCCTATAAGCAATCGTTTGGGATACATCCGTGGATGGGATTCCAACTGGTATGGCGGTCGTAAGTACGGTGACAAGCTTCTTGAAGATAGCCGTCTGCGTCGCTACCTGAGTGTCCGTCTGGCTAAGGCAAGTGTCTCTCGTATCGTCATCGAGCGTGCTCTCAAGCACGTCACTATCACGATCTGCACGGCTCGCCCCGGTATCGTGATCGGTAAGGGCGGTCAGGATGTAGACACGCTCAAGGAAGAGCTCAAGAAGATCACCAACAAGGATGTTCAGATCAACATCTTTGAAGTTCGTCGTCCAGATATCGATGCTGCGATTGTCGCTGACAACATCGCTCGTCAGCTCGAAGGGAAGATCGCTTACCGTCGCGCAGTCAAGGGTGCCATTGGCGCTGCTATGCGTGGTGGGGCAGAAGGGATCAAGGTACAGATCTCTGGTCGTCTGAATGGTGCAGAAATCGCTCGCTCCGAGATGTACAAGGAAGGCCGTACGCCTCTGCACACGCTTCGTGCAGACATTGACTACGCTCAGGCTGAAGCTCTGACGAAGGTCGGTATCCTTGGTATCAAGGTGTGGATCTGCAAGGGTGAAGTCTACGGCAAGCGTGACCTCGCTCCTTCGTTCACCAACCCTCAGCCAGGACATGGTGGTCGCCGTGAAGGCGGTCGCGAACGTCGTGATGGCCGTCGTGATGCTCGTGGTGGCAGACGTGGGGGTAATCGCTAACGTATAAGAACAGAAGACAGCAATGTTACAACCTAAGAAAACTAAGTTTAGAAGAGTCCAGAAGGGTCGCGCTAAGGGTAACGCCCAGCGTGGCAACCAGCTCGCCTTCGGTTCTTTCGGGATCAAGTCTCTGGGTACGCGCTGGATCACCGGTCGTCAGATCGAGGCCGCTCGTATCGCTGTGACTCGCTATATGCAGCGTCAGGGTCAGGTATGGGTACGTATCTTCCCCGATAAGCCTATCACCAAGAAGCCTGCCGACGTCCGAATGGGTAAGGGTAAGGGTTCGCCCGAAGGCTTCGTGGCTAACGTAACTCCAGGCCGTATGCTCTTCGAAATCGAAGGGGTATCCTTCGAGATCGCTAAGGAAGCTCTCCGCCTGGCTGCACAGAAGCTCCCCGTGACGACGAAGTTCGTCGTCCGCCGCGACTACGATATGTCTAACACTAACCTGTAATAGAAGAGATGAAATTAGCAGAGATCAAGGCGCTCACTACGCCTGAGCTACAGGAGCGTGTAGTAGCCGAAGAGGCAGCTTACAACAAGAAGTGCATCGATCATGCAGTGACCCCCGCAGACAACCCTGCTGAGATCCGCCGCATGCGCCGCACGATCGCTCAGATGAAGACCATCCTTCGTGAGCGCGAACTCAACAACAATTAATGTGTCCTCCCGATGGAACAGAGAAGATTAAGAAAAGAACGTGTAGGCGTCGTTTCTTCCAATAAGATGGACAAGACCATTACGGTCGCTGTCAAGTGGAAGGAAAAGCACCCTATCTATGGTAAGTTCGTCAACAAGACGAAGAAGTACCATGCTCACGACGAGAAGAACGAGTGCAACATCGGTGATACGGTCCGTATCATGGAGACTCGCCCTTTGAGCCGTACCAAGAGATGGAGATTAGTCAATATTATCGAAAGAGCTAAGTAGTATATGATCCAGCAAGAATCAAGACTCGTAGTAGCAGACAATAGCGGTGCAAAGGAAGCCCTCTGTATCCGCGTCCTCGGCGGTACGCGCCGTCGCTATGCCTCTGTCGGTGATATCATCGTCGTTGCTGTCAAGAGCGTCATCCCCTCTTCTGACCTGAAGAAGGGTGTCGTATCGAAGGCAATCATCGTCCGTACGAAGAAGGAAGTTCGTCGTCCCGACGGCTCCTACATCCGCTTCGATGACAACGCTTGCGTCCTGCTCAATGCTGCTGGCGATATGCGTGGTAGCCGTATCTTCGGCCCTGTAGCTCGTGAGCTGCGTGCCGTGAATATGAAGATCGTTTCTCTCGCGCCTGAAGTCCTCTAACCCTTAAAGACGAAAGAAGAAATGAGTAAGTTACATATCAAGAAGGGCGACCAGGTCGTCGTCCTCAGCGGTGTAGATAAGGGGAAGACGGGCCGTGTGCTTGAAGTCCTCGTCGACAAGCAGCGCGCTATCGTCGAAGGCGTAGCCATCGTCGCTAAGCACGCTAAGCCCAGCGCAAAGAACCCTCAGGGAGGGATCGAGAAGAAGGAAGCTCCTATCCATATCGCTAAGCTCAACCTCGTCGATCCTAAGACGGGTAAGGCTACGCGTATCGGTCGTCGTCTCAACGACGAAGGGAAGCTCGTACGTTATTCCAAAAAGTCAGGAGAGGAGATTAAGTAATGAGCAATACTGCAAGTCTTAAGAACGAATATAAGGAACGCATCGTTCCCGCCCTCATCGAGCAGTTCGGTTATCAGTCTCGCATGCAGGTACCCGTCCTGAAGAAGATCGTCATCAACCAGGGCCTCGGTATGGCTACGGCTGATAAGAAGATCATCGACGTAGCTATCGCAGAACTCTCTGCCATCACCGGTCAGAAGGCTGTCGCTACGCTCTCGAAGAAGGACATCTCTAACTTCAAGCTTCGTAAGAAGATGCCTATCGGTGTTATGGTTACCCTGCGCCGCGAGCAGATGTACGAGTTCCTCGAGCGTCTGATCCGTATCGCGCTGCCCCGTATCCGTGACTTCAAGGGGATCGAAAGCAAGTTCGATGGCCGTGGTAACTATACCCTCGGTATCAGCGAGCAGATCATCTTCCCTGAGATCAACCTCGACGGCATCACCAAGATACTCGGTATGAACATCACGTTCGTTACCTCGGCTCAGACTGACGAAGAAGGTTACGCACTCCTCAAGGAGTTCGGCCTCCCATTCAAGAACGCTAAGAAAGGCAACTAAATACTATGGCAAAGGAATCAATGAAGGCACGCGAAGTAAAGCGTGCAAAGCTCGTCGCTAAGTATGCTGCCAAGCGTGCTCAGCTCAAGGCCGAAGGGAACTACGAAGCACTTCAGGCTCTGCCTAAGAACGCTTCTCCCGTACGTCTGCACAACCGTTGCAGCATGACGGGTCGTCCCAAGGGCTATATGCGCCAGTTCGGCATCTCTCGTATCCAGTTCCGTGAGATGGCTTCTGCCGGTCTCATCCCTGGGGTGAAGAAGGCCAGCTGGTAAGCACTTAGCTATCCAACCCTAAGGAAGGAGACTGTACCACTATATCGTGGTATAGTCTCCTTCTTCTCTTTTTTCTCCAGTGCTCATTCTGCATCTCTGTGGCATCACCACGCGTGTCGTGCTCAGAAGCACTACTGCATAGTGGAATGAAGCTATATAGCTTCGTCGTCGGACCACTATTGGTTCATCTTCGGAGCAGTATTGGTTCACGCTCGTTTCTATATAGGAATGCCCAGTGACCAGTATAGCTTTCCTCTCCCCACACTATAGCTCCGCCTCTTGGGGCAATATTGCTTAGACCTATTCCTTTTTATGAAGCGTCGATTACTCCTCTCTCTATTACCTTCTCCCTCATCGCGGCTTCGTCTCTCTCCTGCACCTCTTCGCATGCTACCGAAGGCGGTCGCTGCACGGGTAAGAAGTACTGTACCGCTTGTAAGAATTGCCGTTACTGCCAGCATTGTGCCAAGGGCGGCGGTCGCTGTGGTGTCTGCACCCCCTCCCGGCGCTAAACCTTCCGCCTTCATTAGCCTTGGGATCGCTTGGCTTGTCGTCAAGCTACAGGATCTCATCGGTTACCACGTGCTGAAGTAAGCCGGACGCCTGTCGTTGAAGGCAAAAAAGCAGCGGCCCCCACCTCACGATTGAGGTGGGGGCCGCTGCTTTTATA